>Ga0315914_1000867_pt1 | contig 42118 bp, 29 predicted proteins | sample MpolenodulesMG_FD_203920 | JGI IMG/M metagenome (GOLD analysis project Ga0315914, IMG submission 203920) | Medicago polymorpha root nodule microbial communities from Los Angeles, California, United States - elongated nodules | ecosystem: Host-associated > Plants > Roots > Nodule | place: USA... | reverse complement strand
ACCCAATGAGTTAAGAGGCGTGATGAGTGTGGTTCCAAACCAAGATTGTGATAGTAAGAAATGCATGCATCATGTAACAAAAAGGTCTTTCACACCATATCTTGAATACACCAATGTTGATCCTAAAAAATAATATTGTTTCTTCAACACCAAACATACTATACTCTTGTAACAAACAAAATAGAGGAAGTACCCTTTGTCATCTCATGAAGCCAAACCTTGACATCAAATTAAGAGAAAAAATTATTATAACACCCCATATTCAAGCGGAGCCAAAACTCTCTAGAGTGTAGACAATCACGTAAACAGTGAACAATATCCTCTAAGGGTGATATATATGGACTTTGCTACAATAGACCCACTCATTTTCATGAAGGTCTATTTTAGCAAGGTGCACCCTTTATTTAGCAAGGTGCACCCTTTTAGACAAAAAATACCCTTATTATGTTAATTGTAAATTGATGTTTAAAAATTTATTTTTGTAAATTTATGTTTAAAATTGTAAACGAGTTTTCACGCAAATAGAGAGAGACTTTGAGAGGTACTGATTTATTCCAAATAATATCCTCATGTGTAATATCAGCCCTTCATTAAAGTTTTCCTCCTCATCCACCATCCAAGTATCATCAACAAACTTAGATCCTTATGAGCTAGCATCTTCATTCTCAATGTTTCTATTCAGTGAATTATCAATGTCATCATCAGCATTCCTGTCATCTGTCCCCTTACTTGGAGCCTCAGTTTCATTCATTTCAGTTGTACCAAGTCCATTTTGATTATTGTCCTGCTCGTAATATAATCACCATTATTATCATCGATCTGATTATGATTTGCATTTTGGACATGAACTAGTTCATTGTTATTTGCTTCATTTGTTGTGTTATTAACATCAGTTATCTTACTATGTTCACTTCCTTTGAAAGATAACCCTTCTACGTCAACAACTTGAGAGTAAATAATATTTACAGTTTCAACAAATCACAAGTTTGTTGAATAATAAATAATATTACTTTTCTCAATTTACTATCTACTCGCTCTCATGGAGAAGAACCAAATCAAATATGTTGATAAACCACAATCAAAGTATGCAATCAAGACCACTTCTTTGGAGAAATTATGTAACTTGTGTATATAAATAATTTTGAAAGAGAAAATTAGGTACTGGATATATAAAATCTAGCATGTTTCAAATATTGGTTTAATGAACCTAACACAAAACAAAGCATATTGACGATCAAATGTTCGAAAGGAATTTATTATCATGAGAGCATACATGTTGATCAAAGTAGAAATCTATCACATGGTTTTATTTAAATTTATATCCTTTGATTAACCTTAAAAAAAAGGTGCCCTATGAGCTATTCCCTTTCTTTTTGAATTTGGCTTGCGAAGGGAAGCCGATGAACGATTAAGCGGAGGAATGCTTTCTTCGTTATTGGCACCTTCTTCCTTTTCTTCTTCTACATCTTCCTCTTTCTCTTCCCCGTCAATTCTCGCGTCTTCTAATTTTCGTTTCAGATTTTGTTTGCAGCATTTCTTGGCCTTCTCTTTTTTAGGCGATGTGTTGATTGATTGCTCTAGAAATCTTTCCATTTCTTCCATCTCTTTTGGGTTTACGAAAAAGCCTCCATCCTTTTTTATAAACGTAAACTGGTATCATATACATACAATGTAAACATTAATTAATCATTCTTTCAAAAAGAAAACAAAATCAACATAAGTACAATAACTGGTATTCCGGTAATGGTTGAAAGAAAAGTATAAGTTATAATCTCCATTATATGCCTTCAATCTCCGGATTAATAGTGTAATAAAAGGAGTGGAATAAAATATACTAGTTTTTCATATATTGAACAATTTATTACCGTTTAAAACATAATATAAAAAAATATAATGGGAGACCAAAAATTCACCTTGCATGCCAAAGAGCAAAAATAAGTAGGGCCTGCAAGATTTCTATCACATCTCTTACAAAAAGAGTCCCTATTGTGACCGGTTTTTCCAATGTTGAACCTCTTAGGTTGGGCATGAGCTCTCTTGCTTAAGAATACAACACTAGAGCTATTAATTACGTAAGTTTGAATTCCGAGGATATCCACATGTTTGTAAATTTCAGTGGTCTTAATCACTTCATTATATGACGACCTCCTTATCTGATTTATCATTGCAAATATTTACATAACATAGTAAAACAAAATCAATTAAAATTGCTTAAGTGTAACAAAAACAAAATGAAGAGAAATAGATATGAAACATATACCTAGATCATTACGAAATATTATACAGATCTAGTAATCAAATTAAACAAAACTCACTTGGATTACATGATGACCTTTGTGACGAGATTCTATACAAGATTCACATAATGGATTTTCATTGCAGTCGAGGCAGAACTTGTTCCGCTCATTTTTGAATTTGTTCGGATGGGTTTCACATGTTGTGAAAAATGAAGTTATTGCCAGCAAGTTTACAAGCCAAGGTACACACATCATATCCTAAGAAACAAAACTCAAAAATTGCATTAAGAAAAAAATACAAAGAATTAAGCTTGACATTATAATTAATATGGATATACATTACCATCATGACTGTCAATGTTGAAAGTCGATTTTCAACAAGACTTGAAGAAAGTGAAAGAGTGTGATGGAAAATTTGAATAAAAAAATTGATAAGGAATTGACAAAGCAAGAGTTTATATATAATGACAAGACTTAACAAGCCTTGTCATGAAACAGTACTCCGTAGTAATATTTTTATTTAATAATATATAATATATATAAATATAGATATATTGATAAAACTATATTAAGAAAAGATTATAAATAGGTAAAATCTTTTTTTTGGTTGTGATAAATTGGTAAAGTCTAAAATAATTAAATAGTTTAATATAGGTTTTAATATATTTCCATAAAATAATATTAAATATGGAATCTGTTTTTTTTAGGGATTTAAATATGGAATCTGTTCAATAACCAAATTTATTATCCAAATTAAAATGCAATGGCTCCTTCATTGATCAATTTCTTATAAGGTTGCCAAATTATTACTTTTTATAATGATGGATATTATTTTAAAAAATATATAAATCTATGAAGGAGGGTTTTTTGAAATCTAAAAGAAAGTGTTGCTGCATATATTTTCTTTAATACGATAAATTATTTGAATGTGCATGGCATCTAGAATATATTGAAGATACCCAATTTGTATACATTTCCTTAAAATAATATTAAATCTAGAATATACTAAAGATGCCCAATTTATTATCCTACTTTAAATGTCAATTGTCATTTTTATTTTATTTTTATGAGGTTTCCACAATTATTATTTCTATACCTTTTAATTCTGCGATTATTTTAAAAGAAAATTTAAGATTTAATATTATAAATAAATAATTCCAATTCATTTGATAAACTTTCTTCATCGAGGAGGGGTGGTTTTAGGTCATTTTTTGACCTAGAATCACCCCTCGACATCTTTTTTCTCTTTTCTTTCGATCTAAATAAGTGGTTTTCACATATATTAAGTTTTTTCTTTTGTGTTTTTTTTGTGATTTCGTCGTCTAAGTGCGGCGTTGCGTTGCTCGTCGTCCTGTGCGACGTTTGATTTCGCATCTTGTCGCGGTATTCGCTTATTTCCTATTGAAAGATCGGCATCAGTCAATTACAAATTCAACCAATGATTTGGGCGTCAACGTTGAAGATCCGGAAGCATGTGAATTTCGACGACTTAGGTTTTATCATATTATTTGTAGGCATTTTGTCGTTTTATGTTATTAATTTGAGTGATGTGAGTTTGTTCGCAGATTCACCTTTTACGTTTTTAGCGATGTTTGTACCTGATGTAATCTATCGATTTGAATGAATGAATATCGTTTTATTTTTGTATAAAAAAAATTCCAATTCATTTGAAAAATTTACTGTTATTGCGCCATGTGTACTGTCGTACTGGAATTTAACATCAAGGACCAATTTTATTGATGGAAAATACTTTTTTTTTTTTTAAGAATTGATGGAAAATGCTTGAGTGGCTGGTGTTTGAAAATGTATTCCGAGGAGTATAAAATTAATGGTTGGTTTATTTATAAAGTTAAAAATGATGGATTCTAGGGTGAGGGATCAATTAAGTCCCTCACTGATGAACCATGACAAAAATACCATTAGATTTAATTAATGGTCCAGATTTATTAAAATAAAAAATGAAACCACCGGCACATGTTCACACACAACCATTCTGTTATGTCTTCCTCATCTACCTCCCCTCCGTAGCGTGAATGTTTTTGCTCGAAAATTAAAGAATTGTAACTAACTAAGATTTGCAAGCATTCAACTCCTGTAAATGATGTACACACTTTAATTAGTTCTCTTTGCTTATATGGTTGTTAAGAAGAAAAAAAGAATAGATTGATTTTGCAATGTTCCTCCAAATAATTTAAAGTTCAAAGGCCATTTTTTATCACCTTCATTTTTCAAAGAGACTACCAAATTTTTATACTAAGTATAAGACATTTCAATGCCAACAATTTCGGGAAACTTTCATGAATTTAATTAATTTAAATCCAACATCATGATGGTACAACATCCTTAGGAAGAATGTAATTTAATGTAAAACAACGTTTTGTTTATTGCCCGATTTGAATGAAGATGAAATGAAAACTAAATATATTTGTCGTATTCTATGTTTAGATTTTGAGTATTAGTGAATGAAACGATCTTTCTAAGCTAAGACATACTTTTGAAAAATGAACATAACATATTGTATGTTTAGGGGCTTAAAAAAACATGATTTCTATAAAAAAAAATTTTTTTTGATGATTTGTTAGTTTATCAAAAACCAACACAAGTTAACCCATGTTGATTTCCAATACAAGTTAACTCACGTTGACTCGACGTGAGTTAAGTCACGTTGTTGATACCGAATATGAATTAACTCATGTTGAGGTTATTATAGGCAATTTAAGGTGAGAATGAGCAAAAGTGCATGGAGAAGACCAGTTTTCGTAAAAATAGTAGTTCATGTGGCATGCCCATGTGTATATACATAGAGCAATGATAGGTAGACACCCTTAATGTGTGCACCCCTTTGTAACACTCTAAAAAATTTCAGTTATCCAAATATATGGTCTGTGTGACCACATTTATTTAGTTGCGTGACCACTATAGTTTTCCAGAATTTATTTGGTTAACTAAGTGGAAAAATAGTGGTCACACGCATTTAGTTGCGTGATCATATTTTTCAGCTTCTAAATAGTAGTCACGCAATTGAAAAAATGTGGTCACATAGACCATATAGTTAGTTAACTGAAATTTTTTAAAGTGGTACAAAGGAGTGTACACATTAAGGGTGTCTACTAATCTTTATTCTATACATAAGGAAATTCTAATGAGTAAAATACTCAACTTCGTCCCCCAACTTTCGACACTTGTTTAAAGGCACTCTTAAATTTTATCAAAATTCTAAGTAGTTTCTGACTTTGCAAAACCTAATCAAGTTGGTCCCCTCTATCACTTCCAGCTAGCTAAAAGTGTTAATTTTGATGACTTTGCATGTTATGTGACACGAAATCTAATGTTGGGGACTCTTGTGATACCTTTAATGCCAATGGAACTTTGGAAGTTATGATAAAATTTTATGGGCTTTGAGATGCGAAGTGGATGGTTGGAACACCGGTGTGAAGTTGAAAGAAAATTGGAAATACCAAGTAATAATTTTGAGTTAGTGTGATGTGAATTAAAAAAAATAGAGAGTGGGGTCCCACATAAAATAGAACATATACAATTGACAATGATAAAAAATAATAGTAATTATTATTTTATTCGTGGATATCACTTTCTATAAATTTAACTTATATTGGCTGTGATAAGAATAAAATTCAACTGAGTTTCCTATTTTTCTTTCATTCATATCCAATGAGTTTGTTTCCTCCAATTTTGAGGATTTGTTTCTTTTTCATCTTATCCACAAGTGTTGTTGAACTGGTTAAGTTTCCTTTTGATTTTATCCGCTAGAGTACTGCTGCCGCAATTTTAGCCAAACCAGTTACAAAATCTCTATATAAATAGAGACCTTCACTCAGTTCAAAAAATACGAGTCTATTGAGTTGTCGAGAACTCTTTCTCTCTTCTCCCTCCAGATTGTGTTAACAAACTATTCTTCTTCTCTTCTCCTTTTTGTGTCCCTTCGAAATTAAGAGTGTTCTTAAGACCTCAGTCCCTATGCGGTATAATGTCCCTTCAAAATTAAGAAAGGTATTAAAAACATAGTCCTTTCGATAATATATGTCCATTCAGAATAAAGAGTACTTTTAAGATCATAGTCTCTTTTTGAAAATAATAATGTCTCGTCGAAATTAAGAATGATCTTAACAGTATATAAATATTCTTTCAATATTTTCCTACTTGAGGAGAAATTAAAAAGTCGAAATGGTGGTATCATCATATTTGAGTGGTGGTAGTACCATATTGATATTTTGGAGAACTTAAAGTTAAAATGATGATAGCACCATATTTGAGTGGTCTTAGCACCATAATAGAGTGGTCACATTACCATATTAGAAGGTGGTTTCAATATTAAAACAATTGATTTTACAATGGAGAAAACAATTGATGGAATTTTTTTTAGGGGAAAACATTTGATGTAATTGTTTACTATTTTTTCTGGATGCAAACTAATGTTGCAATATTTCGAGTAGACAATTTTTTTATCTTATGTTAACAAAATATAATTAGTGACATAAAATGTACGACAAACATAAAATATGGTAATACAACTCAAATTATATCAAAGGAAGAAAGTTACGCGATGAAACCCTAGCAAAACCCTAAGCAATTCCGAAACCAAGTGTCATGGCTTATAAGGAATACATGCAACAAGTCAAGTGTCAAGAAGAGTACATGTTGCAACCAAGTGTTACTAATGCAATAACCCAAATGTCATGAGGAATGTATGCAACGACCCAATTGTTATCCATGCAATAAACCATGTGTCAAAAGGATTACTATGTATAAATAAAATAAAAACTTATATGAAATTTCTTTCGTATATGTTATTGAAGGATTTCAAATTATTTATGTGATTATTAATTATTATTTTTAATAATGGATTTTTACACGAATAATTTACCGTACATTTTTTTTCTGGCTCCGCCACTGCTCTAGTCAGTAGAAAATTTTCTGGCTCCACCCAAGCCATTTTTTCTGGCTCCGCCACTGCTCTAGTCAGTAGAAAATTGTGTGGTTAAAATACAACTTTGATGATTAATAGTATAAAGAAATGTTATTTAAATTATTTGTTATTTATTTTATAAAATGTATTTACATTCTACACAAACTCACAATCCAACAATGAATAAAAAATTAAAATAGAACGGAAATAGTAGAAGATATGGTGCATGAATTTCATAGATGTCAAAACATTTATTTCTTCCACAATTTCGTTCAGCTATGACACCGACCTTCCTATTCAGTCCACATAACTCATAACCCTTCTTGGCAAAAGAATGAGCATCTTGCTTTTTAAGGAATGTTCCACTATACAGAAATTGGTGGCAATAGTACTATACAATACAACTACCTCAATTATGAAAAATTATCCTCATGCCTTGTATTCACCAAAAAAGGAAAATACTCTTTCCTTCAATGAGCACATGTTTTTGTCTTTTCCCACTTTTATGCCCTAAGTCTTCTATTGGCACGTTGTTTGTGTTGGGAACATTGATGAAACCATATTTATTATATTCATATTGACACTCCGAACCAATGCAATATAAATTACTATTTTCATTGTTGTTGTTGTTTACTCATTACTTTGTTATTGTTTTACATTTTTTTACAATGGAGAAGCCTTATGTGTTTTTTGTCACTCTTGTATTCCTTGGTTTCTTATTTTATGAAGGAAAAGTTGGTGCATTGAAGAGTGAGGATGGATTAGAAGAATGGGGATATGTGCAAGTTAGACCTAGTAAGCCAAATATATTAGAATTGTGTAATTTCAATTATTGTGTTTTCTAAACTTTGAAATTAATCATGTCATGATATTGTAAACACTAGTTTGAATTCTTTCTATTTCACTCATTTTATTATAATAATAAAATATTGTTTATTTCTTTAAAAAAAAAATAGTTCAAATAAAAGTGTGCTTTAGGTCACGCTTTAGGTCTCAATATGTGTTGGACCAATTATCATGGTGTCGGTAATCGATTTCGAAAATTATGGTGTTAACTTAAACAATAATTGACATTACCATTTATTTTAAATTGTGTTATCACAGAAGCACACATGTTCTGGTGGCTTTACAGAAGTCCCTTCAGAGTGGAGAATCCCTCCAAGCCATGGCCAATCATTCTCTGGTTGCAGGGAGGACCTGTAAGTATTATTTGAATTAAGCCATGATTTGAATTTTGAACAAGAACAATCCATGTTTTTATGTTTTTGCGAAATGAAGTTTCAAATCATTGAATTTAACAGGGTGGTTCAGGAGTTGGATTCGGAAATTTTAAAGAGTTTGGCCCTCTTGATGCCAATTTGGAGCCAAGGAATTTCACTTGGTTGAAAAAAGCAGATTTGCTATTTGTGGTAACTCAATATTTACTTTTTTTGTTGCTGAATTGTGGTAACTCAATTTCGTGCATGTTTAGAAAAAAAAACAGTGAATTTATAAAATTTGACAAAAATTACAGTAATACCGTAATTATGGGTTGCTCACCCTAAATTTTTTCTAAATTCACCATCAATTCAAACATGCATCGACTAATTCATTTCACTCTTTTTTTGTTGTTGCATACTTTGGTTCTTTTCTTTGAGGGTGAGGTATTCTTAACTTCTCGTCACTCATATTAAATGCATTTTTTGTTGTTATTATAATATATAGGACAATCCAGTTGGTACAGGGTTCAGTTTTGTTGAGGATTCAAAATTACTTGTCAAAACTGATGAGGAGGCAGCCACTGACTTGACTACATTATTAACCAAGATATTTAATAATGATCCAAGTCTACAAAAATGTAATTTGTTCATTTTTGGGGAGTCTTATGGTGGAAAATTTGCTGCTACTCTTGGATTATCAGCCCTCAAAGCAATTAAAAATGGAAGATTGAAGACTACACTTGGAGGTATTATAATTTCCTTGAAATTTTTCATCTTTAAATGTTGCTAGTTTCTTCTTTTGATAGATTATGTATTATTTGAACATAGATTTAAACATATAATTATCTAGTTGGAGTCTGTCCAATTATACCAGTCCACGACCCCCCAAGCACAAGTTCTAGTAAAAGACGAAATGGTTTAAAATACATATGGCGGTCGTATACATATATATATCACACGACTAAAATCTTTTAAAAAAAAACATTACAAGGAATAAGAAAAAAAACTACTAAAATGATGAAATATAAAAGACTATGTAGAAGTCATTTCAAAGCAAAAATGAAAAGAAAAAACTAAATTGAAAATTGGATATATCACAAATAAAAATCATATTAAAGTCATAAATGTATAAAGAATAGTATTATATGGTATTTTTTGACTTTATCCTATTTTTATCCAAACTTAGGTGTGGTATTAGCAGACAGCTGGATCTCCCCAGAAGACTATGTGGTAAGAACAAAAATAATTCTACCCCAAGATGTTCTCAACATTAATTTGAGCTTTCAATATGTTAGCATTTAATTTGTCATTGCAGTTCTCATGGGGTCCTCTTTTGAAAGACATGTCAAGAATTGATGACAACGGATTGCAAAAATCAAACATGTATGTAACATATGTTTTCATTCCCATATTCTAGTTTTAATCACTGTATTGTGGAATTATTGTACCAATTTCTCTCTATACTATTTGATGAACTTGATTTTGAGAACAGTTTGGCAGAAAGGATCAAGCAACAACTTGATGCTGGTGAATTTGTTAATGCAACTTCTACATGGATTCAACTTGAATATGTAATTAGCAATAGCAGTAACTTTGTGGTACTAACTTACATTTTTATTCATAATATACTTTAAATTAATAATATACATAAACCACTAATGAATAATTAATTTCTTTATATCATGTTTGTGTGTTTAAGGATTTCTATAATTTAATGGAGGACAATGGAAGTTATTTAGCAACGTCATCAACAATTGAGAAGAGATTATTCAAAGAAATATCAATGAGGCGTTACTCCAAGTATCTTACTTCATCTAATGTTGTTAATGGTGATCTAGACACCTTATTAAATGGTGTCACAAAGAAAAAATTGAAGATCATTCCCAAGAATATTACGTAAGTCTATATAATATTGCAAAATAAAAATAAATGTACTTAGAATTCCAAGGATTAAAACCATAATCTCATGTTTCTTGCAATTGCTGACAGATGGTATGCGGAGTCAGTTTATGTGATAGCAAATTTTTTAGGTGATTTTATGAAACCAAGAATTGCTGAGGTGAGAAAATATTTAACTATAATTAGAACAAGTTTGGAACTTTGGTTTTAAGTTTCAATTAATTAAAACTCTATAAGTAAACTCAACTTAGGGTTAAAATTGTATTCATCAAGGTTTCTTGTAAAAATTATGCTTTGATTTTCTAAACTTAGGTGATTTCCATTTGATGTCTCTAGTTTGATTCTATCAGGTTGATGAGTTGCTAGATCTAGGGGTCAATGTAACTGTGTACAATGGACAAGTAAGTTTTCTTTTTAAAAACTCGGTATCTGGCCCAAGGGCCGATTATTCTATTCTATTATTTTTATTTAGTAAACTTGCAATTTTTTTTACTATTATAGGTTGATCTCATTTGTGCAACCAAGGGAACTGAATCTTGGCTCAAGAAACTCAAGTAAGCAATCTCTCGTTTATTTATTCATCCCTTCAAGTTTGGTGAAAGCAAACATCAATTTTCATAATCATATTTTTTTAATACTTTGTGTTACTTGTGTAGATGGTCAGGCCTTGAAAACTTCTTGAGCAAAGACAGAACTCCCATATATTGTGGAAGTGAAAGAAAGACCAAAGGCTTCTTTAAGTCATTTGAAAACCTAAACTTCTATTGGATACTTGGTGCTGGCCATTTTGTAAGTCAAAATCCTTCATCTCAAACACTATATATGCTTGTTTTTCTCCCTAAAAAAAAATAAACTGTGCTTCTTTTTTAATATGGATATAGTTTCTAAGTATTTTTCTATGCTTATAATTTGTCCCTGTATAATTTATTTAGGTCATTGGTGTAGGTACCTATTGATCAGCCTTGCATGGCACTAAACATGGTGGGTGCAATTACACAGTCACCAGCTGCTTGAAGATAGTATATATCATCTTGTTAACATGTGTGCAATGTGGATCAGTCTATATTAATTTATAGATTAATAATGATGTGTTCAAGCAACGAATATATTTAATATTTCAAGAGATATTTTATTGTTTATCTGAAAGTTTCCGTTTTCTTACTTTTTTTATACTCTGTCTCAGGGTTTTTCAAGGGAATTTCCCTAGATAAACTTGAAATTTTCGAATCGTGTCCCTGGTTAAAATTTCATGGATAACAAACATATTCTATGGTGAAAGGACAAAAAGATTAATTTAATTTCAAGAATTCTAAAAAACGAGGAAGCCAAGGGTGGCAAAGCCGATTGACAATGTTATACTATAATAATGTCACCTTCATATCAAACTCTAAATTATTAGGTCATCTTCCCTAACTTCCCTACAAATTAGAGGGTTAATAAAAAAAAATATGTTATATTATAATGTAACACAAGTGTTGGCATCGGAATACTCAGTATGAATACGAAGAATGGTGCTTTTATTTGGTCAACTATTTTATTATTCTTTTTCACACAAATACAAGATTGTGTCGTTAATTAATATGACTACTTTGTTGATCATTAAAATGTACGGAATACTATTAATCACTTATTACACATATACTTTATCCGATCCTATTTAATCTAAAAAAACAATTGATTTTTTAGATTTATTGAATAATTTATGTACTCGGTCTAAAATATAGACATACATCAATCATTCAATTAATCTAAAAAGTCAATTGTTTCTTATAAATAGGACCGGAAAAAATATCTTATTAATCATGTTGAGTACCAGATTAACCATAAAAATAAAATACATTAATCATTTATTTTACATAAGTTATGACGTAGCTTTTGAGTTGTCATGACTTTTCACTATGAAACAAGAGTTTCCAAACATAATATACTTAGCACTACTTCTAAAACAACCAACATATATAAGAGAGCCTAAATTGATCCGAAGTTAAAGATAACAAAAACCACCGGTAGGGCAGTGTCATATACTCCTATAATTACTTTTACAAAACCGTAGAATGATAGAAATGTGATAGAGTGAGATGGAATGGAATGATACCTAATTATGTTGTTTAGATTTGTTAAAAATTAATGGAGTGGAATGATAGATAGTGGAACTCATTCCATCAAATCCTTTAATATTATTTCCCCTCAATTTGGGGTGTACACATTCGAATAGAACTTTATATTTAAAATATTACTATTTTATCTCTATCTTACTACATCTTCCTCTCTAATATGTTCTTTCTCATATTTCTTCTTGTGCTTAGTGTATACGGAGAAAGAAAAAAAACATTATTGCATTGTTAGGAAAAAGTATCTCAATCTTAATAATAAGGCTAAATTGTTAGAATGTTATCTAATTATAACATTTTAGTCATTTAAGTTTTTTCGTTTCACTTACGTCATTTAAGTTATTTAATTGTAACAAGTTAATCATTTAAGTATTTTTTTTCGTAACACTTAGGTCCTTTTAAGTTATTTAACTGTACCTTTTAGGCCCGAATAACTTATATTTTGAAGATCTGAAATCCTCCAAATTGTTACAGTTAAATAATTTAAAGAACCTAATTGGTACGAAAAAAACTTAATGACCAACTTGTTAAATTAATTAACTTAGGGGTTAATTGTTCAAATTGACCCTGTAATATACACTAGGTTTGAAAAATGACCCTGTAATTTGATATTCTTCATATTCAGCATTCCTGTCATTTGTACCACTACTTGGAGCCTTAGTTTCCTTCATTTCAGTTGTACCAAGTCCATTTTGACTATTGTCCTGCTCGTAATCACCATTATTATCATCGATATGATTATGATTTGCAATTTGGACATGCACTAGTTCATTGTTATTTGCTTCATTCATTTGTTGTGTTATTAACATCAATTGTCTTACTATGTTCATTTCCTTTAAAAGATAAACCTTCTACATCAACAACTTCCTTGAACTGCCTCTTCCTGTTGTCATTTGTTTCCACAAAAACTTTCCTTGTTGTTTTATTTCTAATATTTCTTTGCTGGCAGTTCTCAATGCAGCTGAATCAATGCAAATTGGAGAGATAAGAGAGCACAATTCATTGTTCAAAAACATGTTTCTTTTCCAAAAAAGTTTCAACAAATCACAAGTTTGTTGAATAATAAATAATATTACTTTTCTCAAGGAGAAGAACTAAAACAAATATGGTGACAAACCATAATCAAAGTATGCACTCATGACCACTTCTTTGGAGAAACTATGTAACTTTTGTATATAAAATCTAGCATGTTTCAAATATTGGTTGCATGAACCTAACACAAAGCAAAGCATATTGACGATCAAATGTTCGAAAGGAATTTATTATCATGAGAGCATACATATTGATCGAAGTAGAAACCTATCACATATGATTTTATTTAAATAATTTATTCATAGTCTTCGATTAACCTTAAAAAAAAGGTGCTCTATAAGCTATTCCCTTTCTTTTTGAATTTGGCTTGCGAAGTGAAGCCGATGAACAATCAACCGGAAGAATGCTTTCTTTATCATCGGTGCCTTCTTCATTTTCTTTTTCTACGTCTTCCTCTTCCTCTTCCTCTTTCCCATCAATTCTTGCGTCTTCTAATTTTCGTTTCAGATTTTGTTTGCAGCATTTTTTGGCTTTCTCACTTTTAGGCAATCCCTTGATTGATTTCTCTAGATATCTTTCCATTTCTTCCATCTCTTCTGTGTCTACGAAAAAGCCTCCATCCTTTTTTATAAACGCAAACTGGTATCATATACATACATACAATGCAACATTAATTAATTATTCTTTCAAAAAGAAAACAAAATCAACAATAACCGGTATTCCGGTAATGGTTGAAAGAAAAGTATAAGTTATAATCTCCATTACATGCCTTCAATCTCCGGATTAATAGTAATAAAAGGAGTGGAATAAAATATATAGTTTTTCATATATTGAACTATTTTTTACCGTTTAAAACATAATATAAAAAAATATAATCCAAAGAGTATTATATATATATTTCAATTACAAACTAAATATAACATGTGATAGTACTCTATTCATATATGAACAACATTCTCTCAAATTTAAACACGAATAAAAAATAAATCATACTCTTAATTAGACATTCAAATACGATTTAAAGTTGAGTATAATTTTGTTGAACAAAGTCCAAACCCAACATCATAGAGATATGATAAAGGAAAAAATGAGATCGAGACCAAGATTTCACCTTGCATGCCAAAGAGCAGAAGTAAGTAGAGTCCATAAGGTATATATCACATCTCTTACAAAAAGAGTCCCTACTGTGACCGGTTTTTCCAATGTTGAACCTCTTAGATTGGGCATGAGCTCTTTTGTTTAGGTATACAACACTAGAGCTATTAATAACATAAGTTTGAATTCCGAGGATGTCCACATGTTCGTAAATATCAGTGGTCTTAACCACTTCATTATACGATGACCTCCTTATCTGATTTATCATTGCAAGTATAAGAATTCATATTTACATACCATAGTAAAAAAAATTAATTAAAATTGCTCAAGTGTAACAAAAATAATATGAAGAGTATAGCTAGATCATACGAAATATTATACAGATCTATTAATCAAATTAAACAAGACTCACTTGGATTATATGATGACCTTTGTGACGAGATTCTATACAAGATTCGCACAATGGATTTTCATTGCAGTCAAGGCAGAACTTGTTCCGCTCATTCTTTGACTTGTTTGGATGGGCTTCACATGGTTTGAAAAATGAAGTGATTGCCAGCAAGTTTACAAGCCAAGGTACACACATCATATCCTAAGAAACAAAACTCAAAAATTTCATTAAGAAAAAATACAAAGAATTAGGTTTGACATTATATTTAAAATGGAGACATTACCATCACGATTGTCAATGTTGAAAATCGATTTTGAACAAGACTTGAAGAAAGTGAAAGAGAATGATGAAAAATTTGAATAAAAAAGTGATAAGGAATTGACAAAGCAAGAATTTATAGTGTTTATACATTTTCATCAGCACATCTTGAAATAAATTCACTATAACGTTTGTAATATTTTTATTTAATAATATATAATATATAAATAGAGATATATTGACATAACTATATTAAGAAATGATTATAAATAGGTAAAGTCTTAAATAATTAAATAGTTTAATATATTTCCATAAAATAATATTAATATGGAATCTGTTATTTTTAGGGATTTAAATATGGAATCTGTTCAATAACCAAATTTATTTATTATCCTAATTAAAATGCAATGGCTCCTTCATTGATCAATTTCTAATAAGGTTTGCCAAATTAGGTTTTTTCAACGTTACCCCTTCATGATTTGGTGGTATTTTACCCCTTTTAAAGAAAAATTTCATTTTCTTTATCTTTATTTTCGTCTCCTTCATTTAACATGTGATCTCCATCTTCGTTTCATAATAAAATCATATTTGTTATTAGGGGTAATCTATCCCCATTCATTAAGGGTAATCTATTTTGGTTTTTTCTTACAATTAATTATCATTTTCATCTAAAAAATATTAAGTTTCTTCATCTTCTTCATTCAACATGTGATCTTCGTCTCCTTCATTTCAGAATTGAAACATATTTATCATTGGGGGTAAATTACCCCCAATTCATGAAGGGATAATGTAGGCATCACCTCCAAATTTATTTTTTTTTATAATGGTGGATATTGTTTATATAAAAAAAATCAAATCTATGAAGGGGGGTTTTTAGAAATCTAAAAGAAAGTCTTGCATATATTTTCTTTAATATAATAAATTTTCTTGAATGTGAATGGCATCTAGAATATATTGAAGATACCCAATTTATTAACCTACTTTAAATTCAAATTGTCCTTTTTTATTTTATTTTATTTTTATGAGGTTTCCACAATTATATTTTTATACCTTTTAATTCTGCAGTTTTTTTAAAAGAAAATTTAAGATTTATAATATAAATAAATAATTCCAATTCATTTGAAAAATTTACCATTATTGCCATGTGTACTGTCGCTACTGGAATTTAACATCAATGACCAATTTTATTGATGGAAAATACATTTTTTTTAGGGATATTGATGTAAAATACTTGAGTGGCCGGTGTTTGAAAATTTATTCAGAGGAGTATAAAAAAAAAAATTTGAGGAAATTCAGAGGAGTATAAAATTAAAAGTCGGTTTATTTATAAAGTTAAAAATATTTAACTCTTAATTAAATTTTGTACAACATTCATATATTTGGTGGAACCAATACATTCTCAAACCAACTTAGGGAAAACAAAATCTTTTGTTCTTTCAAAAAAAAAAGTTTGTTGCCACCATTTTTCTATTGAGTTTTGCTGACAAGTATCGAAATAGCATTTTTAAGGATTTAAAAATGAAAACATTTATAATTTTTATGTAAAAAAATTACTTTTTAAACTTTCATTGCATTAAGTTCCCTCTTCTATTTTAAAATTTTTCCTCTTTAGCAATTTCCTTTTCTATTTCAAAATTTTAATAGTAAAATAAGTAATTTTATATGACTTTCTTATTGGAAGTTAATGTAAACTTTAACTCAATAATATTTTTTTGAAACATAGGCTTTTATTAAAATTATTTACCAAACCCACTTATTAAAATGCACAACTTTTCTCGTTTGTAATTTGTAAAAAATGTTTTATAATTATTTTGTTATGTTATTTGAAATTAGTTTGTTATTTAGGTTTTATTCACCCTACTTATTTTATTTTGTTTTGAGAAATAATTTTTAGGCCCTCGAATTTAATAATTATGGTTCCCACCACAAACTATGAAACTTATTTTGCTGATAAGTATAGTTGAATAAAGAGTTTTTCAAAAAAAAAAAAGAGTTGGCATGTCACTTATTTTTGTGACAATGCACATATTATGGACTAAATCTTAATATTTTATAAACCGTTAAAGTACAATTTAGCATTTTTGAATCGCTCTGCTAGGGTTTCTACATAGCATGAGCGATTCCCCTAATTTTTAAATTCACACCAAATTGCTTTCCAATTGATTCCTCGACTTACATATATCCATTATTTTTAATTACATGATGAGTGCTAGTTTCATTTATATTTCAATTGCTTCTCAATTGTTGTTCCGATCACCGACATGATTTCAACGTAACATCATTAGAATCACTTGGTGGGGCTCTCCACGGCCATGGTGTTCTCTTGCCCATGGCCTTGTGTAGCTGAAACGCAAATTCTCGCTGCAAAGGCCTCGCAACACCAACGTTCTTTCGCATAAGTGCTTTCACCTTCGGTCATTTTTCAGAGTGCTCCTCTCCCTCAGCCGACTATTCGAGGTCATCAGACGAAGATATGCGCACATCTCTTGCAATAGGGACAATTAGTTTGAAACTGGGACTGTTGCGGCTTTCCCAATGGTCCAAAGATTTTAATAAGTACTCTCAGTGTCCGACATATGCCCAAGTACGGGAGTACTCGTTAGAAATAACTATTTTGGAAATTGCAAGAGCCATTGGCATTCCTCTTATTATTGACGCCGCAACTCAGAAACGCACCTTTGGCCATTACGCGCGGGTGCTGGTGGATATTGATTTTTCACGGCATCTCTTCTAGGAAGTCATGGTGGAAAGGGAAGGTTTTTCTTTTCCTCTTGAGGTTGAATATGAGTGGCTCCTGGATTTCTGTTCACACTGTCGGATAATTGGCCACTCCGTCGCAAACTGTCGTTGGTTGCATCCGAAAAAGAAAGGAAACTGGTCAGATATAATAACAAAAAGGTGCAAGACAAGGGGAAGAAGTTAATAATACATCAGAAACTTCAGACTACGAAATGGCAGGCACACAAAAATCCCCTTGGTATTGGTTCATCGCTCGCTTTTGAGAAGTCAATGGTTAATTCTGAAATTACGACAACAATTGCAACGTTGAACTCATACCCTCTTGAGATGTTTGAGCAGTCTACTGAATAGAAAGCTTCCCCTATTGTTGTTGTTCCCATAGCCATGCAAGTTAAACAAGTTGAGGATTATACTGTTGGTCTTCAGCCTAACAAGAATGCTCACACTGACAAATCCATTCTTCTTTTCACTTGGCCCTAGAAAATGTTTCTGATGAAATTGTTTGCCCTACTAGTATTGAGAGTCACGTAGTTTTAGACTCGGTTGTAAAGGACCAGAGAGCAGCAAGATGAGGTCATGTCGGGTTCACCCACAAGTCCCCCGCACTCACAGGTTACAATCGCCATTGTTTATACAGTAGTTGTCCATGAGTAGCTCGCTGTGCATGCTCAGATTGTAGATGGTCAGGTTGTTCATCTGGTTGACGGTAACACTGATTCAAACATGATACCCGAGGACAACAACATGGACACACAAAGAGAAAGTTTAGAACAACACAGTAATGTAAATATTCAGCATGATATTGAATTGTGGCAGAGAATTCAGGACTACAATCAAAGATCAGTTGAAGAGCCATTCACACCGGTCTTAACCAAAAAGCATAAACAAAAATTGAAGCTACAATGGGTCTTGGGTAACTCCTCTCCAAATGCTCAATGAATATTTTATATCGGAATGTTCAAGGTATTGGCAACTTGGATACAAGAGTTGCGTTAAAAATTTATTTTTGTCACATAAACCTATGTGCATCTCATATCTACCACGAAGGTAACTGCTGCGATGATAGGTTGGCTAATATGAGACTTTCAGTTCAAGGCTCAGTTGGTTGACTACGTTACCGCCGGATAGGGCTGGAAATGAGTCGAGTCGAACCGAACCTGTCTTAGTTCGGCTTGACTCGATAAGAAATGGTTCGGCTCGAAACTGACTCGAATTCAAAACGAATCTTTTTTTTGCTCGAGTTCGACTCGTTTAAAGTTCACAAGCAGCTCGATTCAGCTCGTTAGGTTTAACTCATCTACTTGGATATAAAGAAAGATCTAGTGTGCAACTAAAGTGTGCACCTGCAGACCCTATAATATTAAAAATTGCACTGATACTCTTATGGAAATTGCATTTGACCACCCCACAGTTTTTTTATTTGGACTTCAGGGCGCTAAGTAGCAGTGAGGTATGCCCTCAGCTGAAAGGTGTTGAAAACTTACAACACGCTTTAATTATATAGCCAAAGAATTCTAGCAATTTCTTAAACATGCTCGATGTGGGACTAATACAAGTTTTTGGTTATAGCTTAAACAAAAAAGACCAAGTGATTAGGAAATATGTTATTTTTAAGTTTTGATGATAATATAGTATTAAAATGTCAATTGGAATTGTTAATATTTGTTCAAGTGTGCAGGACCATAGTCAAAAATTATAAGTCAAACATTGGTTCTGAAAGAACAAAAGATAACAAAGGTGTCACGTCATTTTTCGGAGGTCAAGCTATTTGGTTAGACAGAGTCTGAAGACAAAGAGCTTCTGAAGACCATCAGAAGCTGACGTCATCAGAGAGTCTGAAGAGCCCTAGAAGCTGGAGTTAGTTAAAAGTTGTTATTCTGAATCCATATGATTGCAGAAGGAATGGAAGCCTGGAGCAACGGCTATTTCAGAGGAATTAGAAGGCATTGGATGCTTATCCACTAAAGAGCACAGAAAAAGGACATAGTACAATTGTACAACCACTACTTCATTCCTCATGTCTGTAGTAGTACAAGATAACAGCTGTGTCTACGTTAGTTATTCTCTATTCAAGGAATGAATTTGAAATTGTTCCCTCCTGGGACAATAAGCAAATCAAGCAACAGATCATTGGTGATTATCAAGCTTCAACAACGACTCTTTTAATGTGTTGGCAATCAACAACGTCTCTTTCACACCTCTATATAAAGGAGTGAAGACTTGAAGATTGTAAGACACTCACAACAATTTACAAGTGCCAAAACTCTGCTGAAATTGTTTTCACATCAAGTTCACTTAGAATTTCTTAACAACTTTTGTATCTTAGAAATTCTAGAGTCTTAAGAGTGTGTATCTGATTTGTATTTGTGAACACCACTGATTGTATATCAAGTGTTCAACCTCAAACATTTTTATGTGTAATTGTATTTGTTTAGAAGTCTCTTGCTTTTGTGCTTGAGCATAGGAAGACTCTTGCGTGTGTGCTTGATCATAGGAAACCTCTTGCTTTTGTGCTTGAGCAATTGTAATCATATATTGATTTTAGTGAACTCTCCTTGGAAGTGCAAGGGGGTCAGGACTACTTCTGGATTGTGGAAGGAACCTGTATAATTTCTTTGTCTCTCTCTCTCTCTCTCTATATATATATATATATATATATATATATTATCCGCTGCATAAGACTCTAAACTATGTTCCAGACTCTGAACTCTATCAGTCTCTAAACATTGGACTTAGTTTTAGAAAGAAGAAACTAGTAGTGTATTGTTAATATAGGAGATAAGAGAAGGATTAGACCACACCTAATTCACATAATGATAAACTGAGTCAGCAACGGTATCCCAACTTTGTTGGAAAAATAAAGCAGGGTAACCATCCTCACCCGGGGCCTTGTGAGGACCCATCTCAAAAAGCGCTCTTTTACACTCTACAAAATGAACTGGAGCACTCAATTTGTTGTGCTCAGCCTCCAGCATTTGAGGATAAGTTGTCCACGAAATGACTGGGTCACGAGTAGGGGCCTCTTCATGATATAAATTGAGGTAGAAATTCTTCACAGTGTTCCTAAGGTCTTCCTGATCCTCAATCCAATCCCCCATTTCACTCCTTAAGGAGATAATTTTATTGCGCCGTCTTCTAACAATGGTTTCGGAATGATAGTATTTTGTATTCCGATCTCCATCAGTTATCCAATCCCCTCTGGATTTTTGATACCACATACACTCTTCTTGATACAACGCAGTAGCTAACTGATTTTGGAGCTCCTTTTCCAAAGTCTCCAAAAAATTGGTGTAGCCGTAGTTTGGGATATTCTGAATTCCATTCAGTCTAGCCAAAAGTTATATTTTACTTTTGAAAATATTACCAAAAACGTCCTTATTCCACTCTTTGAGGTTGTTGGTTAGATTGTTGAGGAGATAGGCCAAATCTCTACTCCGAACCCAATTATCCTTAAGAAAATGGTGGAAATTCTCATGAGTAGTCCAAGCAGCTTCAAATCTAAAAGATCGATTCCTTCCAACATTTGTCTCTCCCTCGGTGAGAAGAATAATTGGATGGTGGTTAAAATGCATACGAGAAAGAACTTTGGCAAACCCTTCATGGTATCTTAGTCTCCAAGATACATTACACAAAACACGATCCAACTTTTTGAAGACTTTATCCCTTCCATTCCATTGAGGCCCTCTCCAAGTAAACTTTGTTCCCCAAGTAGTGACCTCCATTAAACTACATTCGTTAATCCAATTGTTGAATTGCAAACATTTCCTAATGTCAGCTTGCATTCCCCCTTTTTTTTTCACCGGGACTAGCAATCTCATTGAAGTCGCCCATAACCAGCCAAGGGTCACTAATAGTTGATGCGATATGCCGGATTTGATTCCATATTTCTCTTCTCTCATGTTCTCTCGAGCTAGCATAAACTACGGTAAGAAACCAATGGTCCATGTCCTTTTCCTTTACCTGCATATGAAGAAAATGAAAGTCAGCTTTGATAAGATGCACATTAATGTCCATTCTATTCCACATTATCCAAATGCCACCAAAAAAAAACCCTCACTTCCACCCGCAAAGAATATTTAAAACCCAATTTTTTTATTGTATTTTGGGATATGCTTCCACTACAACGACTCTCTTGCAAAGCAACCATGTCAACTTTGTTGTTCCTGCAAAAATTAGTAAGTGCTCTCTGGAAATTTATTCCTTGAGCACCTCTACAGTTCCAATTAATAACTTTCATTAAAAAAACAATAATGATAAAATAAAAAAAAATAAAGGATAAAAGTTCATCATTTGTAAATTCATGAAACTATCATCAGCAGTATTTTTACTGTCGTTCCCTTCAACTGGGTTGGATCGCTCATTTATCATGCTAGGAGTTTCATTGAGTAAGGTTCCTCCAATTGTATGTCTTTTGACCTAATTCCTACAGCTTTAGGATGATTGTGCACCTTGGATAGGTTCACGTTATTATCTTGGATATGTTTTGTGACTTTTGTGATGTCCTTTCTTATGGGTTCTTGTTGTGTGCAAGTGTGAATTATATGTCCTACATCGAATAGAAAAGTAAAAGTTGAACACCTTATAAGTAAGAGGACCCATAAACCCATTGCCTTAAGGTTTCGGGTAAGAGTGTGGTGTCTCTCTTGCTTGTGGAGTTGTTCTAGCCTCGATGTGGACGGTCCCCCGAGCTCCCCTCATGACCCAACAGTGGTATCAGAGCCCCGGTTCGATGAAGGGTACGACCGAGGCAGCCGGTCCATTTGCGCAGAAAGCAGCAACGATGGTACAATGTCGGTCCTTTGCGGAGAAAATAGCAACGACGATACAAGCAAGTAAGAGCTTCCGCTTGAAGGGGGAGCATGATGAATAGATGGACTCACACTTGAGGGGGAGTGTTGTGTGCAAGTGTGAGTTATATGTCCCACATCGGATAGAAAAGTAAAGGTTGAAAACCTTATAATTAAGAGGACCCATAAGCTCATTGCCTTAAGGTTTCGGGTAAGAGTGTGGTGTCTCTCTTGCTTGTGGAGTTGTTCTAACCTCGATGTGGACGGTCCCCCGAGCTCCCCTCGTAACCCAACAGTTCTATCCCTCTTTTGATCGTGTAACACATGTGTTTTGATTGATGCCATATATAGTCAACATATGATTCCAAGAATCGAGTTATCTCCATAGAAACACTTTAATTTTTCTCAATTGTTATATCACAACCTTCAAATTCAATCCATATTTCTTTGTGATTTTAGAGAATGAATTCTCTCCATATAAATTCTCTCTATTTCTCTTAGTTATTACATTTCTGCAATCAAACATAGGAGAAAAAATGCGATATAAAATTATAAGGAAAAAGAAGATTGAATTTGATGGTTGAGATTTAACAATAAAAAAAAATTGAGAGAGTTTAAATGAAGAGAATTCATTTTCCTACTTTTCTTAATATATTTGTAAAAAGCAATAGGTGTTTATAATTAGAGAGAAGAGAGGAGAAAGAGTATTTTAACAGTACCTCTTTTTTTAGGGATATTTAACAGAACTCTTAATTAATCATTTTAATTATGAAAAAGATTAAATGAATTTTAAGTGCAAGATTTTGATTTAAGTTTAATATAGTGTAGGACTAAAAATTGTCATCACAAGCAAAAGTAGAGTTCCTCCCTTTTAATTTTTCATTGAATAGAGATCGTAGAGATAATTTTTGTGTTGAGATACATGTAGTTAAGGTCATTTAGCTAGTTAGTAATTAGTATATAAGAAAGATTGTCTTAATTTTGTAACTATACAGTTCAGTTGTATATTTTCCGTTATCAATTCAATAAAAAATCTTTCAAGTTTTTCTCTCATTTTCTCTGATATCATGATTTTCAACATTTTGAAATGTGAACATGTTTTTCTTTTCTTTCCACTTTTTTTTTTCATCATATAACCGAAGAATTTTCCAAATAACACGGCTTCATGATTTGAGTTCAAATCTTTCCACTAACTTTCATTTTATTTCTTCTTTATTTTCTCTATTTCTTTTTGTGCAGTTTGTGGATCAAATAGTGTTACTTTTCTTCTTCTTATTGTTAGTAGCTATAATTCTTTTTTTTAAGTGAATAAGTGGTATCTAAGGAGTTCGAACATCGACTCCTACGTATAACAATGTATTATACTGACAACTACTGAGTATAATCACGAAGAAAATAATGTTATTTTTCTGTTTTGGAAAAGTTTGAGAGCACTTCGTTTGAGAGTGTCACTGCACGATATGATGGGAAAGAATATGATTACTAAGCAACTATGCAAATGCCCTCTAAAAAAAACTATGCCAATACGTGAAGCATAAGAAAAGTAGATAGGTATTATGTGGATTAAAGTGGAACTTCCAATTGTGGCGAGCTTTGTAATATGACTTTCTTGTGCACTCTACAATAAGACTTAAACGATGATAACGATGGTGAAGGTCAATGGCAATTTCATTGTTGATATTATTATTTGAGTGGAGACAAATTTGATTGGGTCTTTCAAAAATAAAATATTTGATTGGAGACAAATTTGAGGGAATAAGTGTGATTGTGTGAAATAGAAATTCCTGAGCAAGAAACCTTATAAAATTCAGTGTTGGTTTATATTTTGATAGACTTATTTGAAATGAATTAATTTTGGAAAAAAATTGTTTAAAATTATTTATATTTGAAAGTGATATTTTACAATTTTAAAAAATAAATGAATAATTTGAAAATATAAAAGAATTATAATTTCTATATTCAAATTAAAATTCAGCTTTCATTCGAATTAGTTATTTAGAGATGAATAAATCGGATTTGAGTCTTACTAATACCTTTGTAGGGAAGTAAATGTACTTTTGTTTATAAGTGCTCTTTAATCTCTAATATCTTCCTTACATTATACTAGGGCACCAGTTTCCCTTACTCTAAAATTTCTTATGACAAGAAAAGAGTTGAATAGGCCGGTAGAATTGTCACTTAGTAGTATATTCTTCAATTTAAAGATATTATAAACTTTTGCCTATAAAATATATTGTAAACGGCCTCTTGAGAATCAACTTTTTTTTATATAGAAAGAGTTAACTTATAGTAAATATAATTAGCATGCCAATTCGATATGCATTGGATTCAATCACTTAAATACCTCCAACTAACTCTCGTTCGATATGCATTGGATTCAATCACTTAAATACCTCCAACTAACTGTCATCATTTATTTATTCTTTATTTATAAATTTAAAATGATATTTCTTCCCACATCGTTCTCATTTAAAAAACACTATTTAAGGATCACATATTTATAAGGATGTCTTTCATTCATATTTGAATTGGTCATTGAAACTTCAAAATTATTCTCCTTATAATTGGTTGCAATGAAACACTACTTCAAGTTGTTCACATGGCTTCCTCTCATATTTTTCATACACTCTATCAACCCCACTCCTACACACTCATTGACAATACCAAGGTTATCTCCATTTCAAGAAAAAACCTTAAACGACATTGCAACCTTGGTTTCCACTGATCCAAACGATACTGAAACATTTTACTACAAACAAGTTTTGGATCACTTCAACTATAATCCAGAAAGCTACAATACATTTAATCAAAGATATTTGATTAATTTCAAATATTGGGGTGGTGCAAATTCTAGTGCTCCAATATTTGTCTACTTTGGTCCAGAACAACCAATAGATGGTTCTCCTAAGAGTATAGGATTTATGGTAGAAAAGGCACCAACCTTTAAAGCTCTCTTAGTATATATAGAGGTACTCACTACGTTTCATTTTACTTTTCCCTTTGCTATAAATATTTCTTTTAACATTCAATTATCTAATTCAAATATTTCTCTTAATAATTTTTATATTAGCATCGGTATTATGGAAAATCAATACCATTTGGGTCAAGGGAAGAAGCGTTCAAGAATGCAAACACACTTGGATATTTTAACTCGGCTCAAGCCCTTGCAGATTATGCAGAAGTGATCATAGACATAAAGAAGACATTGCATGCTCAAAACTCCCCAGTAGTTGTGATTGGAGGATCATATGGTGGAAGTTAGTATCTTAAATTGTTTCTTTATACATACACACAAACATGCGTGCGCCCACACACATAGATATGTGTGTGTGTCGCAATATTTGATGTTGCGGAGAATTACCATAAAATGTTGCCATGTAACCTCAAATATTTTTTAGAACCATATTCTTTCATTTAGTTTTTTTCTTCACATATATTCATTGTTATCTTGTTGAAATTAAATATCAATTTTTGTTATATATACAGTGCTTGCTTCATGGTTTAGGCTCAAATATCCTCATTTGGCCATTGGTGCTTTGGCCTCGTCTGCTCCAATCCTCTACTTTGATGATATTACATCACCAAATGCTTATTTTGATGTTGTTTCAAGGGATTTCAAAGTAATTTCACATAGTTTATATTTTTTATTGAAATGAAATATGATTTAGTCCCTATAAATAAACTAATTTTTGCTTTAACATTTGGAAAAATATATCTTTTTATTTTTAGTCCTTGTAAATATACATTTTTTTTATAAAATTTGTTCATATTAAAAATGGTCTCTATAATATTAATTTTAGTCCTTATTTTGAGGGACTAAAATTAGATAGTCTACATTTTCAATGACCGATTTCAAAATGAAAAGATTTTTCAATGACTAAATTAAAACAATAAATGCCAAAAACAAAGTGTTTTTTTTTTTAGGAAAAAAAACAAAAAGTGTTGTATTCACAAGAAGTAAAACAAAAAAAATATATTTTTACAAGGACTGAAAATAAAAATAAAAAATTATATATTTGTAGGGATTAAAAATGTATTTAAACATTTATTTTATTTAGAATAATTTGAATGATTTCATGAGTAACTAATTAATTCATTTTCAGGAAGTCAGTGAGACATGTTATGAAACAATATTGAACTCTTGGTCTGAAATTGACAAAGTAGCATCCCAGCCAAATGGTCTTTCCATTCTTAGTCAAAGATTCAACTCTTGCCAGTACAAACATTCTTTCATTTTTTTTCTTACCTTTTTTTTTTGGACTAAGCATATAAAATTAAGGATAAGAATATTCTTATGTACTCTATAAACAAAACTTTGTATTTTAGATTTATTCATTAAATGAAACAAAATTAATTCAAACTTTAAATTCACTTCAAACTCTAGTGTGTTGGATGAAATTAAATTTATTGATGATGTATACTTGATCTTGCAGCCCCTTAAACCATTCTTTTGAGTTGTCAGAGTACTTGGAAAGCATGTATACAAGTGCAGCTCAGTATAATCATCCTCCAGATTATCCAGTTACCGTGATATGTAGCGGAATTGATAAAGCTTCTTTTGGAAATAATATCCTTGATAAGATATATTCCGGTGTTGTGGCTTATAAGGGAAATGGCACATGCAAAGTTAATAACCCCAAAAATATATCTGAGACAGATGTGGGTTGGAGATGGCAGGTAATTTGATTTAATAAGTGCAATAATTATTTTATTTTTCTAATACTTCAACAATAAGTTTTTAGAAGGTTGTCACAAATCCTAACTCAATTAATAAAAATGGCGAAATTGTTAGACCAAGTGGTATTAGTAGGAAAAACATAGGTCTCACATTAGTCACCTTACAAGCCGATTAAGTCGGTTTTGTAAAGATGAGTTATGGGTCTAACATAAAAATCTAATATGGTATCAAAGTCTATCGACCAACACACCTACATACTCACACGCCAAACCCAACAATTATGGGTCTGGGGGTGTGTTGAGAAAACTTAAGTCCCATATTGAAAAGATATGACTCTTTGTAAAAGTTTATAAAGAGAGACGTTCTTCACTTTACAAGCACTAGTGCAAATCAGGGATACAAGACCTGATTTTTAAAGATTTCAGACCTGTTTTTGTGTAAAAGTGGTCTTAAATCTCTAAAAAAACAGGTCTTGTATCCCTGATTTGCACTAGTGAAGTAGTCAACTTTGTAAGGATGAGTTATGTTCAACATAAAAACCTAATAGCTATGATCAGTGTTTGATCTCATACTCCTCCACTTATTGTGTAAATTTTTAATAGTTATTGTTGTTTTGTCTATTTAAAAACAGAATTTATAATGCTTATAAAAAAAGAATTTGGAATGTACATGAATTCCCTAGAGAGAATATAAAACATATTTGTTGTATTTTTTTAAAATTAATTATTTAACTTTGTCTTTGCTTATGCACTCCTACTGCTTATAGTTTGATGAACCTGATAAATACTCCTTCCGGTTCTGTTTATAAGAGAAAGTTGGGTCAACAAAAGTTGATGTATATGGATTGAATTTTTAATTAAATACATCAACTGTTATTGACTCGAGTTTCTCTTATAAATAGGACCGGTGTAAGTAACTTTTTGTCCATTTATATCGGTTTTCTTTTACCGTAAAACAATTAAAATAAGTTTTTTTTTTTTAATACTTTCTTTTTACTACGATGAGTGGTGTATTTGACAATTTCACACAGACTAAAAAAGCATTTAAATGAAGCATAGATAATAGCAATTTTACTAAAATGTGGATTAGTCAAATAAATGCAATAATTGGTTAGAATAAACAAAATTTATAATGTTTTTATAATTTAATGTGTAATTTGTATAAGAGCCAACTGCGTGAAAGATATTAAATTGAAAGTGATGAATATGTAACATTGATTAGAGGGTAAATTAAAAGTATCAATTATTTTGTGACAGTTTCTTTTATTTTTAAGGGAAATGTTAACTTGTATTCTTAGGCCACAAGATAAGGATCTTACACAATAAATATTGCATTGAAAAAGATGAATTTTTAAGCTTTTAAGGTTATGAATGTACAATTTTCAAGGTTAAATTTCTTTATTTAATTTATTATCTTGTGCCCTTAGGGCACAAGTTAACAAGACCCTTTTTTTAAATATGTGACTCATTGTGAGATGGAAATAGTATATTTATATGGGTTTGTCTAGCAACTAAAAGTAGTAAGTTTTTATTTGAAAAACTACGATTATTTATTAAAAAGTTATATATTTTATACAAAATGTATAAGTTCCAATACAAAATTACTATTTTAAACTTCTTAACATGTGTAAATTTGCACATAATAGAAAAACTATATATAACTACGATTATTTTATATATAGTGTTTTTATCTTGCATATATATGGTTGATCTATAAATAATATGATTTGTTTGCACAATTTAGACATGCAGTGAAATGGTGATGCCTTTCGGCATAGGAAATGATACTATGTTTCAACCTTCTCCTTTTGACTTAAAGAGATTTGTGGAAAGGTGCAAGAAAGAGTATGATGTCTCACCTCGCCCTCATTGGATTACTACTTATTATGGAGGCCATGTTTGTACTTCTTTTTTCTCATCTATATAACATTAATTACTTCACATAGTTTTCTTCAAATGATTTTCTATAGTTATTAATTATTACATCAAAGAAAGAGGATATTAACCTTAGAAAATGTTAATTAGTGGTAGTGGTTAAGAAAACAAAAGTAGTAGTATTACATTGAAACTTATGTGATCAATCTCTTAAAAGTGTAAAAAGTGTTGATTTTTCATTTAAAATTTGATTTTTTACTTCCTTAACCATTGTCCCCAAGACACAACACTGGTTAACATGATCATTAATTTAAATGTCTTTTTTTAAGGTTTAAATCTCATTTTGATTGTAAGATAACTAAAGTAACAATAAGAAATGTAACAATAACAAGAAATTAATTTTGTTGTGGTTTTGACTAATGGCAGGATATAAAACGAGTTCTTCAAAAGTTTGGTAGCAACATTATTTTTTCAAATGGACTAAAAGATCCATATAGTAGTGCCGGGTAAGCACCATAAAATAGAAAATTAAATTGATCTCTTCGATTATTTTTGAACAAAATGTATAAAATTAAATATTGCATTGTTATAAAATATTGCAGGGTTTTGCATGACCTATCAAAGAGTCTTGTTGCGGTCCATACGATCAATGGTATGTCTTGTTAGTGGTCAATTATATATGTGTGTCTTTGTCCATAAATTTTAACTTAATTGACGAAAATGTTGAGATCATTAAGTCAGACGTCATCATTGGAGTTTGAACTCCAACATCTTCATTTATGTTTGTGAATTTATAATGGTTTTACAATTTTGTCTATATACAAAAAAAAATATTAATCTTGTCCCTCGTTTGTTTTTCCTAGCTCTTCCTTTTTTTTTAGAATTGATCCTTTCTTTAACGAGAAAAAACACTAAGAAACAATTATGGTATATGACGGATACGTAGACATAGAACATTATTTCACTTTATCTTCAATTTCGTCCTTAAAAGTTATTATAAATATAATAAATAATTTCTTTTTTTTAGGGAGAAAATATAATAAATAATTTCTAAAATCTATAAAATTCATCAATTTAATATTTATACTACTAAAATATTATCGACTAAATTGATGAATCACATATATTTTAAGGACTAAATTGGAGCAAACATTGTATTTTAAAGATTACATTATGGTGATTTATTCTATATATGTGTGTATATTTGATAAACATTAATTCTATTTCAGGATCCCATTGTTTGGACATTCTACCTTCAAAAGAAAGTGATCCAAAATGGTTGATTGAACAACGAAATAAAGAGGTCAAGATTATTCAAGAGTGGATTGCCCAGTATTATATTGATCTTGGTGCACTCCATGGTGTACCAAAATTCCAAAACAATTGATATATATGATGAAAACAAGTTAATATATATCAAAGGGTATTTGTTAAAAAAAATTATATATCAAAGGGTAAGTTTGTTAATTAACTATTGGCATGTATATCTGTCCAAAAAAAACTATTGACATGTTTATGTACGATTAGTATTTGATAATTTTTTGAATTTGGTTCGTTGGGTTCATTAATTTTTATTTTTTTTTATAAGTCAAAATGAAATATATATTAATCAATCAAAAGGTTCTTCTTAACACTAGATCTAAAGATAGAACACAAGAGTACACAATGACATTTACTAGACTAGTACAACACCAAAGCATTGAAAAAGCTAAACAAGTTAAGTAACAAAACTCATACACCAAATAGGGTTAAGCTACCATTGATAAAGGTCAAACACAAATTTTGAATTTTTAACTTTCACCCACAAAAAAGATAAATGTGTTATTTTATCAAACAAGGTATTGACTCCTCCTTTCAAATAACCCATACACATGGTAGCCAAATCATTAGTAAAATCATCAAACATGGGTTTTTAAAAGTCGTGATCAGAGTAGTAGATTAGCCACATGGGGGGCTATTACATGATAATAATAATAATGGAGATAACTTGTGCTCCAACGGAGAGTGTTTGGTTTAGTAGTTTACACAATAAGCTACTACGATACCATAGTATGTTATGGTAGTCTTGCATTTAGCTATATATAGCTTTGTAATCATTGATCAACTAAGGGAATAATAATTCATTTTTCTAGTTTCATAATACTAAACTTAATTAACCATGAAAAAGTTCTTGAATTTACTTTAGGTGAATATGTCTCTTAAAAGCCAATGATATACATTTGTCGATCCTCTTAAATATATGCATTCCATCATTCTCATTCTATTTTCGTGCAAAAACGTATTCATATTTCATTATGCTTACATCTTTAGGTGTACGAACCACATCTCCAACAAAATTTTCGCTTTACACAGACCTTTCTCAACTTTTTGGCTAAGATCAAGTGTAGTATTTATTTTTTTTTTTGTTGAGTGAAGTGTAGTATTTGTTCTTATTAGTTTAATATTTGATATGTAGTCCAACGAGTCACACGATATTAGATTACTTTTTTAAGGGGGGAGACCACTTCAGTAGTTTGCTACTAAGTTTCTCAAGTGTCGTATTTGCGTTGCACTATTACACGGGCTAACGAACCCAACTGTAAAAAATAAAATAAAAAATTTACTTGAATTTTCTTTGTTTATATGTCAATATTTCTTTATCTATAATCTTCGATAGACATTTGTTCATTATCACATTTGTTCATGATCTTCATTATATATTATCACATATAGCGTTATATGCGAAAACAGCATCAACGTTCACTTCATTCTAGCTTTGTTGCATTACATAATTTACCGAGATCTCTTTATTTTCATTAAAAAAAAATTAAAAAATTTACAGATTTATTTTCATAAATATATCATCAATTATTCTGAAACTAAAAAATAAAGTCACGTTTTTTTTTTTTGACAAAATATAAAGTCACGTTTTATTATAGATTCGAAAAAATAACACATTTCACTTTGAACTCGCGCGTCGCATTTTCTCATTTTCTTCCTCGCGCGCGAATTTGCTTCTGTCTGTGGAATCTCTCCGCCGCGTTCTCCACCGTCCACCACCCTCCTCCGGCCTCCAACAGAACAACAACACATACACAGGTAACGAATCCAGAGTTTTGTTATTTGGAATTTTTGTCAATTTAGGGTTTTTCATTTTGGGATTTTGTTATATTCTTCAAAATTGGGAATTGTTGTTGGTAATTACTTGGTACTTTGCTCATTGTTGTTGTTGATTTGTTCAAAATTGGAGATTGCTGTTATTGTTTGTTCTAGATAGCTTTTTGTTAATTGATTATTGGATAGTGTTTTTTTTCTTTCATTTTTTGTCATGGAATTGTTTTATTACAATGTAAATTGAGTAAATACGTAATTTTTGAATATATTATATTTTGTACATATGATTATAAATTTATAATCATTAAGAAAAGTTTAATAGTTTGCACCTTTGGATCAGAATCAGGGTCCTGGATACGCTACTGCGTCTCTGTTGGTTGTAATTGAAGGGATGCGAGATGGAAAGTCCTCGCTCTGTCAACAGTCCTAGAAGAACACTCAGTCTTTCAAGAAAGCGGAGGGCGACTGTGTCATTTCTCGATTCCGATGACAAAAACAACTCTGCCTCTGGTTTGTCAGCTGATCATGGCCCTAAGCCTTCTGAAGTCTACGGTTTTGTCGGTTCTATAACTACCGTTGTTGCCACAGGTTTTTTTTTTCCTCTTATCCACTATTTTATCATTTATTTTGTTTGATTGAGAGTAAGAATTATATTTGTAAATACTTCACATGGTTTTCGTTTAGTTTATCGATTTCAAATAGTAGTTGTAATGCTGAAAATACCAAAAAATGCTGAAATTATCAGTGAAATAGCATAGGCTTGTGGTTTAAGCCGTTCAAATTCCGTTACATAACAGTGCTATAGTGGCTAGTTGACAACATTTTGTACTAAATAGTGCATCAAGAAACAGTAGTTATTTGTTCCAATTCCGCTATGCTGCATGGCTATAATGCCGCTATAGCCACTATTTAACAACTCTGGCAAAAGTTAAAATAAAATCTCAAGCCTGTTACAGTTTAACATGTCTCATGACACAAGCATTATATTAGTGTTTGAATTGGATACGCTTGTAAAAATAGTTCATCTCATATTTATAAGTTGTTTTTGACTTGTTTCAATTAGCTCAATAAAATAGATTATGAATCAGCATTCAATTAAGTTCTTTAGAATAGCTTATTTCATTATGTTGTTTACTTGTTTAACCTGATCACATTTGAAACTGACATTCTTACATCTCAACGGGATTCATCTGATAGAACTTTGAATTTATAGTAGTTAATCCATTTCGTGTGTGTTTTACCTTTCTATATGAAAGATAATTGTATAATTATATTGATGAAGTCAAGCAGGATCATGTTACTTAGTTTTTATTTCGTATTATCCTTGAAACAGAGTTTATAAATACAGGATATGTGGAGGGAAGGTTCTGTTTTTTTCCTTAATACTTGGTGTTGTGATTAATTGCACAAATTCTTTTGTGTTTGCTTATAACTTGAAGTTTTTTGAATTAGAGTAAAAACAACTAGGACTGTGGATTCACCTTGAATCCCCATTCTATCTAACATCTCTGATTTTCTGTTGTTTTACCCATGATCAAAATAACGTTGTGATGTTCTGTACAATTCAGTATAACTACTAGTTTACCATGTGTTAAAAAATGTCTCTGAGGTTTCTTGTGATGTTCCTGTGGCATTTTTTTATTTTTACTTGTTCATTTTCCTTTGTGAATAGTTATTTTCTTGGTATGGGCTTATGTTCCAGAATCATGGCTAAATTCTATTGGCATCTCCTACTATCCTAGCAGGTTAGACACCTCAATTCCTTTTATCATTTGAAGCTTTTGCAACCATGCAGGTCTTCTACTGTATGTAATTGCTTGGTCGCACAAAAACAAGAAATTTACTTTGAAATAACTCTAAAATGAGAAGAATTCTGGTGCCTGAATTTAATTTTGTACAAATGTAAACTCAGCTAAGGTGTATGAAGCAGGTGTAGTGAGCTCTTCCATTTAGTGATTAAACTACTTGTGCATTGAAAACTACTTATGCTTTTCAGATACTGGGCTTTGGCGGTACCAACTTATCTGATGGTGACCATTGTATTAATGTTGGTATTCTACATTGGCCTTAACTTCATGTCAACACCTTCTCCTGCATCCATAAACACAGTTTATGGTGAGTTTAGTGCAGAATTTTTTAGCAGTGTGGGTGTGTTTAATTTTGATTCCTAGATTATTACTTCCTAAGCTTTTTGCACATGTGAATAATTTATTTATTTATCTGCATGAAAAACTTGATCCTCTTCATCTAAGTTATGTCATTTTAGCATTGGAGAATTTCATTTCTGTTATTCTTTTCCCAAGACTGTGCTATCACTTAGGGCCCAGTGAATTTGTGAGTTCAAGTTTTTTATTAACTGATTTTGACATCTTTGTTCAGATGAATTCAGTAGGGATCCTTTGACGCTTAATTCTTCGGAAGAGGGGGATGAGAAGCCCATTGATCCCATATCTGATATCGGCATCGACAGAATCAATGATGCTATGTTCAATAATTCAGCTTAACAATCAGACTTCAGACCTGTTTCCAATAGTATGGTGGATATTCTCCCAAGCAGTTGCTGCTGATGTGAGTTCTCACATGAGATTTAGATGTCATAGCTTTTAGACTTGAACTTGGTTGAGTCGGTTTTGTGAAAGAATGATTGGATTCTTTAAATTCATAGTGATTTTTAAGTATTACCCTGCTATTGCTATCCATCCTTGCAGTTTCTGGCATTAATGCATATAGTGATCAAAAAATTTATGACTTGCTCTTAAGACCATGCCCTTCTATCCCTTGTGGATGAGCCACCGAATTAATCACAACAAAGTCTTTTATTTAAAATCAACCAACAAATAATTATTTCCTACCAAAGAACTACATAGCTATTTCTCTATGCACCGAGATATAAATAGATACAACATACCACTCATGTCGAGCACAATAATAAAATTGCATTTTTCTCTCTATTTGAATGTGTTACATTTTCATTTGAATTTAAATTTGCATTTAATAATAATGAGAAAATAAACATTTTTAAGTTAACAATTTTTTAACGGATGTTGAAAGGTGTCAATTTTTTCCCTACACACAATCGACTCCCAAATATAAAATTTTATTTCAATAATTTTATTTTTTTTGTTTTAAAGGGTTTTTTCAACCTTTTTCTTATTTAAATAAATTTTAGGCCGCAACAGAAAGATATTTCATTTTATGTAGCTTTGCAAGGTGACAATAGTCACAAACTTTGTAGGAAGGGTTGTCAAGCATACAGGGTCACAAATGGAAAGAACTATAACTAGGATCACTAATTGAATTCCAATTTTTAATAGCAATCAAGAGTGGAACAAATACAATTGAAGTAGGTCTCAAAGCACCATTAGACCATAAAGTAGTTTACCATGCCTAATCATCCTCATCGAGTTTAATTCCAGAAATAAACAAAACCTTTAGATAAAAACCAATCTGCAATTGATGGTTGTTTTAATTTCGAAATAACAAAAAAAAAGTGATACAATTTTGTCAAAAAAAAAGTGATACAATTGATAGTTGTATTAATTTGCAATTGATACAATTGTAAATAAGAAATGGTTATAGAACTACCAAATTTACGATTTACATAGAGATGTAAGGCAGGTGGCCTTGGATAGAGCTTTATCTTATGAAAAAGAGTGAAAATAACAAGGACATTTTACCCTATACCCCGACACATGTACTTTCACCCTTGTAAATCTTCAAAATTTTCAATTTTACCCTGTTTAATGTTTAACCTTTTTCCACATAATTTTTCACCCTCAATTTCAACATTTCTCATTCAAGTTCATCCCACGTGCTATTTTTTCAGATATGTATTTCCAATTTATTCATCCTATAATACATCTCCGAAATTTTCCCGAAACATTCATCTTTGGTTTTCGAAAGCTATGCCAAAAAACTCCACACATCCTTTCCGAAAAATATATAATAATGTTCCTGCTTGTGAAATCATCAAGTCATGGGTGCTGAAGCACTTACACGAGCACTCCCAATATTGTGATTACAAAAAAAGTGATATAGATGTTTACCTTATTCATTAGGTTGTTTCTGTTCTCTCACACGTCGACTATAGGAGACAAAATAATTACCAAAACTTCGTTGATTTATGAAAACAATTCTCAAACCTACAACTATGAAATTGATAGTACACCGTATAATCAAAGAACGATTTTGATTCCGGTAACCCAAAACACGACGTGAATCCAACACCAACCATGGAGCAAATAATTCCGGTAACCCAGAAAACCTCAATCAAAGATTCCGGTAAACGATTGAGAGAACATCAAATCGAACGTTTAGAGCGAAAAAGGGTTCATGAAATGCTTACTGTGCGAACGTTTTCCGGAAGAAGGTGGGGGTGAACGTTTGTTGTGAGTTTTCCGGAAAAAGGGTGAGGTGAACAAGTGAAAGAGTGATTTTATTTTATATAAAGGGTAAAATTGGAACTTTGTGTTAAATGTTGGAGTGAAGGTATAAATGTAGGGGTGTGGGGTGGGGTATAACTTCCAAATAACAAAGATGGAGTCACATGATCGGCATCGGAATCAAGGATCCAAGATGAATATATACCAGAATTATGTGGATCTTACATAAAATCTGCTCACAAAGATCACTGAAAAATCCAAATGGGTATCAATTAATTTGATACCTAAATCTACATAATATATCAATAATTTATATATTTTGAGAACCATTTTTCTCTATTTTGCCTTTGCTACATTTGAACAATTTTAATTAATTTTTTATTTGTTATGTAAATTTGAATCTTGATACATGCAATTGTAAATTATATAAGGATGTCGTCTTATAATGAAGTAGTTAAGACAATTGAAATTTAAATGCATTTGGACATTCTAGGAATTCAAACCAACATGATTAAAAGCTCTACAATTGAATTTCTAAACAAAAGATCTTGTCCCCAACCTAAGAGGAAAAATTGGTAAAATTGGTTACGATAGTGATTCTCTTTATAATATATGTGATAGAAATCTTGTTGACTCTACTTACTTTTGATTTTTGGCATGTAAGGTAAATTGTTGGTCTTGATCTTATTTATTTTCTCATCTAACAAATATCTCATTTTTCTTTTAAAAATAAAAAAAATGTTAAATAGAAAAAAATAATGAGATTAGAGACCAACAATTTACCTGCATACCAAAGATCAAAAGTAACTAGAGTCCACAAGACATCTATCACATATATTACAAGAGGATCGTTATTGTAAGCAATTTTATCAATCTTGTTCCTCTTAGGTTGGGGATGAACTCTCTTGTTTAGAAATTCAATTAGAGCTATTAATCATGTAGGTTTGAATTCCTAGGATTCGTCTTAACTGCTTCATTATAAGACAACGTGCTTATATGATTTACAATTGTACGTATTAAGGTTCAATTTACATATAAAAAAAATAAAAATGATTAATATTTCTCGAATGTAACAAAAATAAAATATAGAAAAATTGTAACACAGTTATATCTAGATTATTGAGATGGTATATAGATCTAGCTATTAAATTCAACAAGATCCACTTACAATGATCTTTGTGGCCAGATTGTATGCAAGATCAGCATAAAGCAAAGTTATTGTAACCAAGTCAGAACTTGCGAAGAATACAGTGATTGGTAGAAATTTTTCTTGCCTGAACACATACGGCATACCTTAAGAGATAAGCACAATAATTTTATTGAGAAAAAAATACAAAGAATTCAACTTATCATTGTAATTAAAATGGGATACAATACCATTCCAATTTCCATTGCAAAAATTGATTTGGAAGAGAGAGAGAGAAGGATGTGATTTTTGAGCAAAAGTGGGTGATTCGGAATTGACTAAGGAAGAGTTTATATAATGAAAAAATGCCAGAGGAATTTGATATAACAATTTCCAATATTGGGGATCGGATCCTCTATATGTAACAGTTCATGCAGGCGCACAAGTCAAGACCATAAGAATATCACTTGATTCAATTTAGAACAATCTAGATTTATGGACTATATTTTCAAATGGTAGAATATAATATCTAACCATTAGATCTATGTTAAATAAAAATGTTTGATTAAAATCGTGGTTGTATGATCAAAATCAAATGATTCATATTCCCGCTTCTAGAAATCCAAAATGATTTTTAAGTAAATCGGTAGAGGGTCCTACGGTGATAAATTTTCTTTTCTTTTTCTTTTGCATTTTATCGACTTAGATGATATCAAATTTTGGGTGATGCGTGGCCCGACTTGAATTAGGAGAAATAGTCAAAAGCGACAATTTTCAATGTGGATTCATTAAATTAAAGAAAACTAAGAATTTATTGAAAATGTTAATATACCATATGCGGAATATAACTTGACGTCCTTCCAAACTTGACAAGCCTTATCATCAAGCGATAACATTTTTGTAAAATAAAAACAGACTATACACTCAATGTGACACACTCTATCCCAAGATCGTTTAAAAAGGTAATATGTGACACACTCTATCCCAAGAGCGTTTAAAAAGGTAATATAATAGAAAAAAATACGATAACATTTGTTCAATTTTGAATGTTTGCAACCATATAAGTTATTATTACTTGATAAACATGAGACAATATAAAAATGAGGAAACTTTATTAAAAAGGTAGAGAAGAACCTTAATTGTTTTGTAATTGTTGTCAAACTAGAGATTTAGACGAGGTTTCAGCTGATAATCCTTAATTGTAATTACCTATCTTTAAGTGATTAATGTCGAGAAAGAAACTTTGTCCATCAGTTTTGGGTTCCTTAACTACTCCAGTAAATCGATAATTATGTTCATTTTTTGGGTTTTGCTATTAAACTAAGAAATGCATGTACATATAAAGGTAATGGTGGAGTGTTAAAGGGATAAAATAACATAAAATATGGCTCGACTATTTTTTGGTCTTTGTTTGATTATGTGTTGAATACATTCTAACAAATGAGTATTTATTGGCAAAACAATTCCTATTGGCCAAAACAACATGTCCTATAATGTTTAATATTGATCGACTATTTATGTGGGTAATGTGTAAGTTTCCTCTCGTTGAGGGTTCATGGTACCCCACGTTTGGATGATAGCTTCACACTTCATGACATGATATGTTGATAAGGTCTATAGTGCACATTCCTTCCTCAATATATGTTCCCCTAACTCATCGCTCATTGCGGTTAATTGCGCTATAAACAGGGAGTGTGGGTTTAGTGTCTCATTGTCAAGTTCTACTTAGCTTTGACTAAGTTTGATGTCTTCAAGACCCATGTACTAGTTAGTAGAATTCAGAAGGAACTAGTTGACCCTTATTTGACTAAAATAGCACTAGCCTAACATTCCATCGACTGGTCAAAAAACTCGACTGACCTCTAATCGCCTATATGTCAACTTTGGCTAACATGACAATTATTTTAAAGTGTAAATAATAACATTGTACAAATGTTAATCTTAAATAACCCAAATAAGATTTGTTCCACTTTCAAAAATCTGAGACCTTGAGGAGGAGCACACTCCCAGATCTCAAGCCAACACCACTAGACCAACTCAAGTGGGTTAATGCTCTCTTATTATTGTCCTTCCTCTTGTCATTTTCCTTGATTTCTATCTTCTTCACTCTTTGAAATTTTCTACCTAGAGCCAAGAGAGGTAGCAAAGGCATGGATGTTGAGTGCTTAGAGTGTGCTTGCTGTAAACCAAGAGTTCCATGTCCAAATGAAGTTGACATCATAACTATTTCTTTGTGGCAGTGTGGTGATTTTAAACTCTCACAGTCAACTTCAAATGAGTGATCAAACTCGTTCATCGCGATCAACGTTTGACACTAAAGATTCTTTTCATCAAATCAACACTTTCTTTTTATCAAATTAATTAAAACAAAGTCTTTTATTTAAAATCAACCAACAAATTATTATTTCCTACCAAAGAACTACATGGCCTTGATTTCTCTATGCACCGAGATATAAATAGATACAACATACCACTCATGTCAAGCACAATAATAAAATTACATTTTTCTCTCTAATTGAATGTGTTACATTTTCATTTGAAAATTGAATTTTAATTCGCAATTAATAATAAGGAGAAATTAAACATTTTTAAGTTAACAATTTTTTAACGGATGTTATAAGGTGTCAATATTTTTCCTACACACGACTCCGGAATATAAAATTTGGTTTCAATGACTTTTTTTTTTTTTTTTTTGGTTTAAAGGGTTTTTCAATGTTTTTCTTATTTAAATAAATTTTAGGCCGCAACAGAAAGAAAGAAAGCATGACTCATTTTATGTGGCTTTGTAAGGTGACAATAGTCACAAACTTTGTAGGAAGGGTTGTCAAGCATAGAGTGTCACAAATGAAAAGAAATATAACTTTTTTTGTGTGTCCGAGGATCGAACCGTGGACTTTACATATATTATGCATTGTCCTTATCGACATGGAGACGAAAAGAAAAGAACTATAACTAGGAATACTAATTGAATTCCAATTTTTAATAGCAATCAAGAGTGGAACAAATACAATTGAAGTAGGTCTCAAAGCACCGTTAGACCATGAAGTAGTTTAGCATACCTAATCATCCTCATCGAGGTTAATTTCAGAAATAAACAAAACCATTGGATAAAACTAATTTGCAATTGATAGTAATATTAATTTGGAAATAAAAAAAGTGATACAATTGATAGTTGTATTAATTTGCAATTGATACAATTGTAAATAAGAAGAAATGGATATAGAACTACCAAATTTACGATTTACATAGAGCTGTAAGGCATGTGACCTTGGATAGGTTTTATCTTATAAAAAAGAGTGGAAATAACAACGATGGAGTTACTTGATCTGAGGCATTCGAATCAAGGATTCAAGAAGAATATATACCAGAATTATATGGATCTTACGTAAAATCTGCTCACAAAGATCATTGGATAATCCAAATGGGTAGCTAGATCTATATAATATATCAATAATTTATATATTTTGAGAACCATTTTTCTCTATTTTATCTTTGCTACATTTTCACAATTTTAATTAATTTTTTATTTGCTATGTAAATTTTAATCTTGATACATGCAATTGTAAATCATATATAAGGATGTCATCGTATAATGAAGTGGTTAAGACAATTGAAATTTACAAGTGTTTGGACATTCTAGGAATTCAAACCTATATGATTAAAAGCTCTAAAATTGAATTTCTAAACAAGAGAGCTCGTCCCCAACCTAAGAGGAACCAAATTGGTACTCAAGTAGGTTTGAATTCCTAGAGTGTCCACATGCTTGTAAATTTCAATCTTCTTAACCGCTTCATTATAAGACGACATCCTTATATGATTTACAATTGCACATATTAAGGTTCAAAATTACGTAGAAAATAAAAATTAAAAAAAACTAAAATTTCTCGAATGTAACAAAAATAAAATAAAGAAAAATCGTAACACAATTATATATAGATTACTGAGATGATATATAGATCTAACTGTTAAATTCAACAAGATCCACTTACGATGATCTTTGAGACCAAATTTTATGCAAGATCCACATAAAGCAAAGCTATTGCAACCAAGTCAGAACTTGCGAAGAATTCAGTGATTGGTAGAGATTTTTCTTGCTTGGACGCATACATCATACCTTAAGAGACAAAGACAGATTGATTTTTAATAAGAAAAAATACAAAGAATTCAACTTACCATTGTGATTAAAACAGGTATACATTACCATTCCAATTTCCATTGCAAAAATTGATTATGGACAAGACTCGGAGAGAGAGAGAGGGGGGGGGGGGGGGGGGGGGGGGGGTGTTATTTTTA
>Ga0315914_1000866_pt1 | contig 42135 bp, 23 predicted proteins | sample MpolenodulesMG_FD_203920 | JGI IMG/M metagenome (GOLD analysis project Ga0315914, IMG submission 203920) | Medicago polymorpha root nodule microbial communities from Los Angeles, California, United States - elongated nodules | ecosystem: Host-associated > Plants > Roots > Nodule | place: USA... | reverse complement strand
TTATGTAGATTAAGAATCTTCCTCAAGGTGCTACAGTAATTGACTATGCTTATATGATACACACTGAAATTGGCAACAAGATGGTAGCCGCAAAGGTATCCCCATTTTCGTACTGATGGAATCAAGTGTCGGTCAGTGAAAGACAGATACAAAGCAAACACATTTTTATTTTTTGTAATATTATTGACACATTATGTTTAATGCAGGTCAACGGAAATCTTGTTTCTCCTGCACGCGTGCTTGCAAATGCAGAAGTTGTGGAGATAATCACATATAATGTCAGTATTGTTAACCTCACCCAGTATGTTTTCTTTTTGGATTGATGGATCTGATGCAACTGGAAAGTGATTATATTTTGAATGTATAAAAATACAACGGTCTTTCTAACGTGTGCAACCTTGCACACATATGGATTATTAAGTGCCCACTTTTTCACATTTTAATTACTCACTTTCCTATTAATTTTATAATCTCTCTCTTACCACTAAATAGGAAAAAAGGTAATTAAAAAGGGGGAAAAGTGGGCAATTAGTATCCTTATTTCTTATCATGTGCAAGGTTGCGCACATTAAAAAAACACAAATATAATTTGTAAGGTGTGATGTTGATCGAGTTATATGATTCATTACCTACTGTTATTAAGTTTCAGATTTATGATATAAGCGCACATCAAATATTTTGTTTTAGAATATCTCAGAATATTATGAAAGTATTTTGAATATCTTAGCATATCATAATATATTTGTGATATCTTATAGCATCTTTAGAATGTATTGTGGAATCAGTTATTCATATCATTAAGGAAGCAATCTTAGGAATTTGTTTCATATTTGTGTTTATTTTCTTTATTAGGATTTAGAAGTATTATTTTGTTAGTGGCTTAGGTTTGACAAGTAAATATTATGCTAGTATAGGGAAATTATTCCAGCTTTATTATTTACATAAATTTTCATAAATGGTCAGTGAGTTAGTTAAAGTATCATATATATTCACCTTTCACTTCATTGGAACTCATAATTGACTTCGTTACCAGGCACTTTCTAGCAAATCCGCTTTTCAAAGGCATAAGCAGTGGTTGCAACATGCTAAAACACGGAGTGCGAGACACAAAATAATGAAGGTAGGTTATCTGAGGAATTTTGAGCATGATTCACCAACTCAGACGAAGTTTATGTTTTTTTTTTCTTACCAAAAAAAGTTTGTTATATCTATAGTTTTAAATATTTTATATTTTTTGTAGTTTCTGAGGGAGCAAGCTGCACTTTCCGCTGCTGATATCACTACAGAAGCTGTTAATGACTTTGTCGGTGATTCTGACGAGGATAGTGAATCTGAAAAACTGTCAAATGGTTCCAGCAGTTCCAAAGATAAAAGGGGGAAAATATTATTGAACGGTGTGGAAATATCAACTTCAGAACGAAGTGAGACTGTCCTTCAGAGTAAGAATGGAAGTGCTTGGACACCCAAGGTCAATGGAAAACACAATAAGCACGTGCATCATGTAAATTTGAAGGGCAAAGGGGACATGATGCTGCAGGGAAACCATGTCGCCAATATGATTCAAGTTAACAATCCAAAATATAAAGAAGTCCTGCCAGGTTTAGAAAGTTGGCAAGCCCATAAAATTACCTCGTGGCACAATATAGAAGGCCATTCCATCCAATGGTTATCTGTTGTATCCATAGACCGAAGAGGTAAGCTTCCTGATCATCCACGCTAGTAAAAGTAAAATATATGTTTTGCACCATGTGGCCAATGAACTTTTTGATGGCTTCATTTTTTAAACTCATAATTATAACAATAGGAGTAAAATGATATCATGTTAATATATCCAACGGGTAAGAGAGTGATTGAAGATAGGATGGTGAAATGAATATCTATATATGACTTCTTTAACCATTACTATTCCACCTAGTAATTAAACTTGTTAACAGTACATTATTTCACTATCTTGGTTTTAAACTTGTAAACAATTATTTCAGGCATGATGGCTGAGGTCGCTACAGCATTGGCCACTTCAGACATAGCCATATGTTCTTGTGTGGTGAGTAATTAAGCCAAGTCCCCAGAAATTTTACTGTACTCAAATATTGGATGACGTCTTTGGCATCATCCACGTACGAATTTATTTTGGTATATCTTAACATTTGACTTATCAAACAACCAGGCTGAGGTTGATGGCGGAAGGGGAATGGCTGTTATGTTATTTCAAGTTGAAGGAAATTTAGAAAATTTGGTACTGTATCCTGGTTATGCTTGATTCTTAATTTGTGATCGTTGTTTCATTGAATGTGTTCATGATCAACTTACACAAATAATTTGTTTCTCAGGTGAGTGCTTGCTCTAGAGTAGATCAAATACCGGGTGTTTTGGGATGGTCTACTGGCTGTAGTTGGCCAAGCCTGATGGAAAACCATGGCGTTCTTGAGTGCTAGATGATTTGGTTGCAGTTGCACTAGGCCATACTCACTACAGTTCGTCCAATGATTACAGATCAGATCTGGAATTAAGTTTTGTCCGCAGAAGCGCAGACATTTATATGTCTAAATTTTGGTTTATAGTTCTCGTATATTTGTTCCAACTCACTAACCCAATAAGCCGGCAGCAGGCAGTCCATTGAGCCAAAGTTTCAGAAACTCAAAACTGAAGGCATTGTATATAGAAAAGAGTGATAGGATAAAGGAGTATACACTGTAAAGTACTTGTGCTGTTGTGCAGCATTTACACAAGGAGCTTGCTAGGATATCTTTACTTTAAATTCATTCCTACCAAACGTGTGATAAAGTGCTCGTTATAATGGTACTCATAACAGGATAGGGTTAGCAGACGAGCATTCTGAATTCTTTCTTTTCCTTTTTTACTTGTAAAAAGTTCCATTTCTTCTTTTATATACATAATTTTAGTTTATTGAAATGTGGATTCTGGGAATATATTTTTTTCCTCCATTATCTTAATCCGGTTGTATAGCCTAACTGATAATACCAATGTCAGTTTGGAAACTCATTTAAAAAGAACAAATATATTAATTCTAACTCATAAAACATAACATATATTTATATATATATTGGTTCACTTCAAGGGACTATTACAGAATCGCATCATCAAGAACATTAAGAGATTCCTGTAGGCCACGGGTCAGCAGAATTAGGAGCATTAGCAATCCTAGCATCAGCATGGGCATAACCCAGGTTATCAATATTGATGGTTGTTCCTTTTGCAGCATGGTGAAATTCGTTGTTTCGTTTGCTTCCTTTTGTACCGCAGCTTCATTTCCAACATAGCTTGGACCATCATTTGCATATAAGTCACTGCAAACATTGCTTTCACAGTAATATTTCTTGAATTCTTGTTCTATCAGCCCTTCCTTGTCATCAAGGGAGGTAGTCTCGGTTGCTTTTGAGCTATCTTTGTCGGTGTCTGTAACATCATCATCATCATCGATGTTCTCTGTTTCTGTGGTTGTTATGTCATCTTGAGGTTCATCCTCTGTTTCTGTGGTTGTTAGGCCTTCTTGGGGTTCATCCTTCTCTTCCTCTCCGGAAGATTCTTCAGCAACTGCATTTTCGTTGGATGATGCTGCACTTCCTGGATGGGAATGGTCAGAGAAGGAAGCAATTTCCTGATGATGGAAGCAAGTATTATTGGGCTCATTGTCGATTTTCCCCTCCTGAACCAAATTCAACATCCAAGTTAAATGCAATATAATAATAATAATAATAATAATAATAAAATCTCAAACAGCTGCATTTGAATAAACTATAAAGAAGGATGAATTACCAGAATCAATGGTTGTTCAGAGAGCAACTCAAAGGAATTAACTGTCTTGGTGCACTCATTGGATGTCAAACAACTGCAACAAATAACACAAGTTAATGATGTATTGAAATTTTCCGTAATTGAACATGACAAAGGGAAGGACATAATTATTAATAAAATGATGTTTTAAATTGTTGTCCGCAATTGCAATTGCGACATAAAGGTTTGCAGGCAATTGCGATGTAAAGGTTTGCAGCATAACTGCAATTGCGACTGCAATTTAAAAAGATACATTTACTAATCAACTATGTGTGTATTTATTAATTGTTATATCATACGATGTGGCATCCTCCTCAAATTGGGTTGTTGAATTTTGAAGAGAGACTTTATCGTCATCCAATAATAATTGTTGGTGGTGAGGATGGATGATGGCTTTTTTCTTATGTTTTTTGCTTCCAAAAGAAGTTATAGCCATGAAACCTGCAATAGCCAAGGCTCCACCGAAAACAAGAAGTCCTGTAATTCCACCTTCACCACCAATAGTTATGCTTCCTAAAGAAGTGTGTATTTTCTTCTTTCCATGTTTGTTTGTTGTCTTTTCATCCTCCATCATCCTTTGTTAATTGAAGCAAAGCCAAGGGATGAAGTTTATTTATTATATAACAAATATAATAGAAGGAGTGATATCTATCATGCATGCAGAGTGAGACAGAATCGGGCTTCTTCGTTTTGTTCGGATTCATCACTTGGTACTTCACCGGCTTCCCACATGTTAAGAATGGGAGACACGTGTTTGAATATTGCCCATGATTTGTTCTTATTAACTCACCGCAATTTTAGTTCAAGCAAAATACTTTCGGAACGATAACATGTGGCCATTAGAATTTGTTTGGTGTTCATGTTGAGTAACTTAAACTTGCCAAGTATGCACTAGACACTAGACAGAGTGAGAATCATACACCATCCGTGATGACATGCTTCATGGTTCATCAAGTTGATCTGCTTTCCATACCTCTTCATGCTTCATCCGTGTTGCATTGATTTTCTAAGAGTTAGATATATTTTTAGTTTTTATAATATAATTCTCTTTGAAATTTTCTTTCGGTTTCTAGTCTTTCAAAAAAAAATCATCTTCATTTTTTGTCCCACTTTTTAAGTGATATAAAATTCATATTTTTAAATAAAATTTTACAGCAAAGTTTATGATATTATAAGAATCTCTCTAAAAAAATTGAATTTTTTAACGATACATGAATTAAATATGAAATTTTATATTTTTGGTGGTTAAAAATTTATATTTAATTCATATTTTGTTTTTTTTAGGTATTTTGTTAAAAAAATATTATTATTTTTTTGGGAGAATTTTATAATATTCTACATGTTTCAGAACAATTTAATTAAAAAATACATGAGTTGACTTAAAAATATGAACCAAAAGTTTTGATTGAAAATGTTATAGAGACTAAAAGTCGAATGAAAATTTTAAAGGAACTGAAAAAAAAAGTTGGTATATTATAGAAATCAAAAACATATGTAAAACATTATTTAATTTATAGATTTGGATGGACAATTATCCATAAATTATATATTAGTATTTCATTATAAATTTGTGAAGAACCGTGCACGACTCTAAAACAATTATTAAAATAAGATGGAAGGAGTATTATAGATTTGTAGGCTGTCCAGCAAATGAAAGGTTGATTTAAAGTCTATGTTAGACTATCATATGATGCGATCAGAAGGCATAAGATGAGAACAAAATCAAATCAACAAAATTCAAGAACTCGTGATTAATATCCATAAAATTGGTCTTCAATGTCTCTAATATGCGTGACTTAAAAAGTCGTATTTAATTCATCAAGAATGAGGTTCGATCATAAAAAAAAAGTTTGTGGTGTTATCTTGTGTTGTTTGTTGTGATATCTGTTAGATTTATTTGTTTGCATTATGCAGTGAAGTAAATTTCTTTGTTTTGATTGGTTGTATATGCAGTCCTACCAATGTTACTATGTATGAATTTATCTTTTGATATTATTATTTTATTTGTAAATTTTCAACTTTTTTTTGTTTTGACTTTGTCACCCCAAGTTTTTGTTCAAGCTTCGTCATTGTGCACAAACAGAACAATTTTAATAATATGATTAAGAGGAAAAGTATTATTTAATTTGGTCCAACACACCAACATTCTCAGGGTCGACCCTAATGCTGATAATGGGTCAAACTAGATTGTCTTGTTACATTTTCATTTGTTTAACATATATAGATAGGGGGTTTGGGTTCATGTTTGATTTACACATGAGAGAGTAATGTATAATCTCTCACCATTCAAAATAAAAGAGAAACATATAAAAAAAATCAGATGCTATGTTTCTCTCTCATTTTAAATGGTAGGAGATAATACATTGCTCTCTCTTGTGTAAATCAGACACGAGAGGATCTGATTCCATAGATTTGAGAGGGATGAGAATATATATATATTTGCTAAAACACTCATTCTAAAAAATAAGCGGGTGTAAGTTAGCAACTCTTGCGACCATTTGCTAGAATACACCTGGTTATTTTTTAAAATGAATATTTTAGCACGTGATAACTAAAAAGTTGGTAATTACACCATAAGGTGCATGTTGCTAAAATACTCCTTCTAAAAACAAGTGAGTGTATCCTTGCAAATCTCATATGTGTGTGTAAGGGAATAGATCCTCTCGATTGTTTTTCTTTCGTTTATCAATTTTTATCAATATCACCATCTAATAAAAAAAATGTGAGAGTGATTTTTGATATAAAAAGTTATAGTAAGGTTTCATTGCAATTGAGAGACATGAGAGGAAAACAATTGAGATGATCTATTTCTAATATAGAAACTAAAAAAAACTGTGAATTGAAAGGACTGAGAAGGGTTGCTTCACTAGGAGAGAAATCATTGTTGACGAGTTCAATCACTAGAAATGAGTATAGTCGAATAATCAAACTTGCATCAACTTGACTCAATAAAGATTGGTTCATCTCAAAACTTGATATGAGTCTGATACAAATATTTTTTAGCTTAAACTTGACTCAGTTCAAGTTCACAAACAACGTGGTTAAACTCGTTTATTAGAATCACGTAATTCAAAAGTTTAAAATATTTTCTTATGAGGTACCGTAAAATGAATAAGCGCAAACTAGTTTCCCAGACCCTAGGTTTATGTTATGCATTCCCTTCCACCACCATTTGTCTGCTCACACAACAATAGTTAACATCACTCAATTTGGAAAGGTGTCTCGCTTCCAACATTCTCAAGTGCGGTCACGAGTATATCTTTAATCAGAACAAAATTGTAATTGATTTTTGTTGAAAATAAAACTTAATCGAAACATATTCGAAATATTATGAAGTTTTTCAAATTATTTTTATGTATTTTTATAGACGTCTATGTCAAAAATCAACTCAAAAGATTTTTGTTGTTTTGTTTTTTGAGTTTTTGACGCTTTAAAAATTCATAATTAATTTGTCTCTACTAAAAAAATCTTTTTTTGTGTTCAAAACCATATTTTAATGTCCTAAACATGCCTAAAAAACCATGAAAAAATTCAACCTCTAGGTTGTTTTTTTGTGCTTCGCGTATATTACGAGGTCAAAAATAATTAGAATATCAAATTACATGGTTAGAATATGTGTTTTTTATTTTACAGTGTCATTTTTCACATCTCCGGATAAATTTGAACAATTAACACAATTTTTTTTATAATAGTGTATGGTCATAGTTGTAAAGCAACAATTTTGGATAACTGTTCATTTGCAAATATGTATTTTTTTTTTTTCACACATGCGTGCAAAAAAAAAATACAAAATAACATATGAAGACAATTGAGAGACTAAAGAAATGATAATTGATGTAATTTATAATTTATCCATAAAATATTACAATGTTAAAAAACAATTATGTAATTATTTAAAAATTATTATTTGATAGATAATAAATACAAAATACATAGATGTAATATGAGCTAAAATTCACAACCACTTTGTACTTCTAACATATATAATGTCTACTTTCACAATAACATGCATGACTCAAATGATCATATTAATTACATGAAGAAAATGAAGGATATGTTTTCTTTGCGAGAATATTTGTGGTTCCCTATATTTAGTTTATGTTGTTGTTTGTGGTTGAAATGCATGACTCCAATACTCATGTTTAATTCATGAAAATTAGATAAAATCAATTGTGTGTGATTTATCTAATATTCAAATTTGATTTTTTTTTGGAAAAATTAATGATATATTAATTGTGTTGTTATACCTTCTTCGATTAATAAAGCATGCGTCCATCACAGTCGGGTAAACTTCTAAAATGTTTCTCTTTGTTAATTGATTCAAACAAATTGTGAATCAATTTACAACGACATTAAATATTGTAATGACTATGTCAAATGTCTCTTTTGGTCCTTTAAGTTTCAAATATGTTCCATAAGTTGTTAATTTATCACATCGTTATCCCTGCAGCCAGTCTTCGTTGAAAAATGTTGATGTGGGCGTCACGTGGCAGTTTTTATGTTGATTGGCAAGTCCAAGTTAGCAAAAAAATATTATTTTATTCAAACTCAGCAAACTCGTCAATCTTTATCATCTTCCTTCCATCTTCTTTTATCATCTTTATTTTTAATTTTCCGTTGGTGAAAATTAATAAAATGACGATTATGATGAAGAAGAAGAAGAATATTGATGAACAAATTATGAAGATGATGAGTTTTTTTTTGGGCTTTTTCAATTAAAAAAATACAATTTGTTGACTAAAACCTACCACATCACCGTCAAATTTGTCACATCAACATTTTTGTTACGGAGTCTAACTATATGGGTAACAGTGCAATAAATTTACAACTTTAGCAACCTATTTAAAACTTAAAAGATTGACTTGAGATTTTTGTCAAACTTAAATGACCAAAGGAGATATTTGGCCTAATGACTATTGACTAGTTTTTTAGTATGATTTAAAATGTTTTTTTATAGGTCATTTCATATAAAAATAAAATTAGTTGTTTATTGGAAACGAGGTTTGGTCATTTGAAAAAAAAATGTGATATTATTTTGTGTTGTTTGTTGTGATATTTGTTAGATTTATTAGTGTCAGTTATGTAGTGAAATATATTTCTTTATTTTGATTGAGTGTATATGTAGACCTACTAGTGCTATTATATATTAACGTAGTTACCTTTTGATATGATTTTTTTTTTTTGTTGTAATTTTTCAACTTTTAAATTTTTTTATTTTGATTCTAGCATTGCAAATTTTTGTTTAAGCTCCGGCATTGTGTAGAGATAAAACATTTTTGATAAAACTGTTACGATAAACATATTTATTTTATTTGGCTTAACGCGTCAAAGTTCTCTTGGTCGACCCTAATGCTAAAAGTGGGTCAGACTAAGTTGTCTCTTTACATTTTCATTAGTTTAACACATAGAGATAAGAGAGGGATAACAAGATATAGAACCTCATAAGATAGTTGTGAATTAAAATATATTTTGAATTGAAAGGACCAACAAAGGCTGCTTCGGGGGAAAAATTATTGTTTGATGTTCTCAATCATTAGAAATGAGTCGAATTGAACTTCCCTCGACCCAAATTGATAAAAATTAGTTCAAATAAAACTCAAAAGTAATTTGTTAGCTTGAGTTCGACTCGTTTTAAGTTCACGAACAACTTAGTTTAACTCATTTGTTAGAATTAGTAATTCAAAAGTCAAGTTTAAATTCTTTAACCTTTTAAAATAATTTTTTATGTAAAAGCAAAGATTGAACAAAAAACACAGTTTGTAAAGGATAGAGAAAATTGCTCACTCGCACTTGGAAATTACCATAATAATCCCAGTGACGGTCAACGCTTCCAACGATAGTTAACTGCCGCGACATTCTTTTTATAACAGAGACATAAACCCATTTCTTCCATTTCAAAAAATTCACTCTCTAAAACTCTCTCAAACCATCCAACATAGAATTTTTTCAAATTCAAATCAGTCGCCCCTCCAATAACAAGTAAGTTTTTCATAATTCATTACCATTAACATTTTATGATTTTATGTTACATTTTTCCTGTTAAATTAATAATATTTTAGTTTTAGGCTTTATGTTAATTTTTATTTTTGTAGTAAATGATTACATGTTTACATTACGAATGCTGCTTAGACTAGGTTTAAGTTGAATACAGTAGTTTGAAACTTGAAATAACGAAATGAACCAAGAATGTATATTTTGCACTCCAAGTGTTAGAAAGAGTTTTTTATTGATTGTTTTTAATTTCTTATGTTGTAGATCTAGACATGAACATTTATCCAGTAGATTTAAATACAAAAGTTAGCTGGAGTCTACTACAATGGTGGAAAGCCCAATTTATTCAAGGCTCAGATCGATGTCACGCAGGTAGATTTGAAGGATCAACTGAATCAAATCAAATGGCGATTCAACCACAGAGACACAAGGATGGTGGACGATGTTGAATATCGACGTCCATTGATCGACTCATCAGAGAGATTGTAGTTCAGCAAAATGATGCTTAAGAACCACGACGACGCGAGAACCATGTCCTCGATATTTGGTTAACACCACACTTAAGGACCAATCGAGTTGGATGTTTTGTTGGTGGCATCTTCTAACGATATTATGGAGAGTTTGATTTAGCAAAATAAAGATGTTAGGTTGTTTTAAGTTTATTTGTAAAAAAAAGGTTGTATTAAGTTGTATTATTATGTAGTGTCATTATTTTGTTGGATTTAAGTTTAATTGATGGTAGTTTCCTAAAAATATTGGTGTTGAAGTGTCTTATACTTGGTGTAAGGATTTGTTAGTCTTTTTGAAAACTCGAAAGAATGAGGAGAACACGTTTTGTATTCTGCCGAATATACTATATATGTTGTCACATCAAATTCCTTCATATAAGAAGAGTGTGACAAAAGAGAATGCATTTTTAAGATGTTGATATGAGCTTGATCATGCTCTTCTGTCAATTGAAACTTATCAGTTGGCATGGCAATAGGATTAAGTTCAAAAGTTTATACTGGAATGCACTCCCTTTCGTCATTAATCATCTTATACAAATGAATTTGATGTGAAAACATATATAGTTTGTTCGGTAGAATACAACATGTATTCTCTTCATTTTTCGAGCTTTTATTGAGATTGACAAATTGTTACAAGATGGATAAGACACTTCAATGCCAATATTCATAGTAAACTTCCAAGAATTTAATTTAAATCCAACATCATGATGACATAACATTCTTTGGGAGAATGTAATGTAATGCTTACTTAATTGCTCGATTTGAACATAGATGAAACTAAACTATAAATTATCATTCGTCGTCTTCTATTGTTTTGAAATTTAATTAGGATTTATTCTAGAAATGATTGAATGAAGTGGTCTTTCTAAGACATGTAAATGATCGAGTGAATGATTGGAAATGAAAAAAAATGCAACATTAGGTCCTTAGAAAACAGTCATTCTGCCAAGAATCATGACTAGCAAAATGCAGCAGCCGTTAATTGTCGTTAGGGTCAATAGGATAAATTTCAGCGTAAATGAGCAATTCCATATATACCCCATAAATATACAAAAAATGAGTGTTTTGATGATGAGTGTTGCTTTTCTGAAATTCAAAATGTCTTAGGAACACAAGTAAAAGACCAAATAATCCGACGGCAGTTAACTGCCGCTGGGTTTCTAGTTATAAACCCAATAGTAGTTAACTACTGTTGGGGGTATTTTAATAATTTATTTGTGTTGTTAAGAACTTCTGAATGTCACAAAAGCAACTGTCTTTGATGATTGGGTCGAGGAGATGCACGAAATGGGCTTAAGACAAGTGAAATAACCCCAAGCCCAAAGTAACATTGGAAACCCTAGTTTATATTCAGCATTCGCTTCCATCAGTTATCTTGGCTGCTGCTGCTCACACAGAAACAACGAAATGGTGTCTCTCAAATTGCAAAAACGTCTCGCTTCCAGCGTCCTCAAGTGCGGCCGTGGCAAAGTTTGGCTTGATCCTAATGAAGTCAATGAAATCTCCATGGCCAATTCTCGTAAGCACCATTTATCTGTTGTTTTTATTATGATTGTTATTGTATAGATCGAAGTTGAAAGGTCTTTGCTAGATTCATCTTCTGCGTAAGCACGGTTTATGATTGATAATTGGATTTGAATTTGTAGGCCAAAACATAAGGAAGCTGGTTAAGGATGGGTTTATCATCAGGAAACCCACTAAGATTCACTCCAGGTCGCGTGCTCGTAGGATGAAGGAAGCTAAGAGGAAAGGAAGACACTCTGGATATGGTATTTTATTCTCCAAATCTTTCATTAGCTTAATTTGAAATGTATTCTGGTCACAGATTAAACTATATGTGATTTGATTTTAAATAATTTAGAGATTAAAATATGAGTGATTTGATGTAAAATTATTTTTTAGGGTTTTAATTAAATCAATAGTTATTGTGTGTTTGTTTACAATTTTAAAAAGTGATTCTGTATTTCTCAATCTGGTGTTAAAGATTTTTGCCCCCAAAAGCAAATCAAAATGGCTTATAATTTTCAGCATTAAAATCATTTTTTAACAAAAACTTTTTATGATAAGCTTACAGAAATGTAATTGATACACTGAATTTGATTTCTTTTTTTTTTTTTTTTGTTGACCAAAATTTGATTTCTTACTTGAAGAAGTGGTTTCATCATTGTTGGTTTGGCTGCTTTAGCTCGGAATCTAACTTCTTATACTTGCTAGTTTGTAATCTAGTAATTGTTAAGAAACCATTGTCTTAGATTCATTCACAATTAAATTGTTAATTTTTTACTGAGTTGCTCATCAATTGGATATACAAGCCTTGTTTTTTGTAAAATACCATGATACTGTTTTGTTCCCTAAAACAAAACTACTAAGTCTGCATTCCTTAACTGGCTTGAGGTGGGTTATTTTATGGTCAGTCTTAGAGAGAATATGAATTTGTTGTGTTTGTCTGAATGCCCATAGGTAAGAGGAAGGGTACCAGAGAGGCAAGGCTTCCCACAAAGATTCTTTGGATGAGGAGAATGCGTGTTCTCAGACGTTTGCTCCGCAAGTACCGTGAGGCCAAGAAGATTGACAAGCACATGTACCATGACATGTACATGAAGGTTAAGGGTAATGTCTTTAAGAATAAGAGAGTGCTGATGGAGAGCATTCACAAGTCCAAAGCTGAGAAGGCTAGAGAGAAGACCCTGTCTGACCAGTTTGAGGCCAAACGTGCCAAGAACAAGGCCAGCCGTGAGAGGAAGCATGCTAGGAGGGAGGAGCGTTTCGCTCAAGTGAGTTACCTATGATTTCTCAATTCTTTTGACACGCATAGATGTATAGCATAGATGTATATGATTTGAGGATTTAGTACATTAACAAGCATTCTTTTTGCAATTTTTAATGGAAATTTTGCCTTTTCTTTGTAAAATGTTTAGGGTCCTGGAGGAGAAAAGCCAGCAGAAGCTCCTGCTGCTCCACCTGCTGCTGCCGCAAAGCCAACCCAGACCCAGTGAGTATTATAATTTATACTTGCCATGTATTTTCTAGGTTTCCGCAATGCTATGCACTATTGTTTTAACGAATATCTTTTTGTGCAGACCGCAAAAGAAATCAAAGAAGGCCGCTGCAGTCTGAGATTGCTTGGCCGAATTGTTGGGCTGACCTCAGTTGCTGTTTTAAAGTAGTTTTAACGATCTTTTTGTTGGATTAAGACATTGTTTAATTTTCAGTTATCAGGTGTATGAATTTATAATAGTCCCTGTACTAAATTGTGTTTTGCTGTTTTTGTTATGATTTTGTTGCGGAAACACTCTGGTTATACTTTTGCTAGTTATGTTTTTATACTTTGCTAATGGCTTTATTTATCTCAACTTTCATAGCCCCAACTCAATTTATTTATTTTTACCATGGAAGCATTTATTCATGTTTTAAAATGATACAAGATTACATGCAATTATTGGAGTGGTCTAAAGAAACATAGGTGGTCGTTTCTAGACTAAGAAAAGAAAAATAATCGATGATAGGATAAAGCTTATCTTGTTAAAATATAATAGAGTATTTGACTCTGATAGAATAAAGCTTATTTTGTCATATTCTCCAATGTTAATTTTACAATGGTCTATAGAAAGAACATATGGCGGCAAAAGGGCATGATGCATATTTTTTTCTCTTTTTTTCTTTCTTCCATACTCGTCTCTTATTTTTCCGCCTTTTTCATGATGGCATCTTATTTTTCTGCCTCTTACTGTCATTGTTACTGATGTATATCCTCTGATAATACTTCCGGTTACGGACCACTAAATAATCCATGACGGAAATGCTTAGTACCCTGATACCCTCTGCATCTTGATATAACTTGTTGCGGCTTAAAATCCTCTGATAATACATTCAAGACAGCCGTGAATTTTGTGTCATTTGGTTAGACTTATATAGCCGATGCTATTTGTAGCAAAGGAAAACACATCACGTATGGAATTGTGTATGACCTTGTTGATTAATTGTGTATGATACACGGATGAAGTTAGTGAACTTAGATTGAAGGTCAAAATATGTATTGAAATCGGAGGAAGTCATTTATCGGATTCAAAATGCAGAAATTTCTCAATCGAGATTCCAGGATTGGTTCGCAATGGTGAACACGTTTATGTGTATAAATTATGATATTAGTTATATAAAGTTGTTTTGTACAAACAATCTCCTAGTATTTTTTTGGGTTAGATATTATTCACGCGCAACTTTAGAGACTAATCCTTAAATTGATATGAACAAAACTCTCAAGAGATTTAACACGAATGTATTGTCCTAACTAAACTTGAATTCAACATCTCTAATAAACCATGATTGAAGTTGAAAGACTTTCTATCATATGCAAATTTGCACATATTAAGAATTTCAAAATAGTGTGTATTGAAACTTGTGTATTTTATATTAATATATAACATTTTAATAATTGATTGTTGTTTTTCAATAAAAAAAATTCATTTTTAGTTCTTTTAACATGGGAAATGTTGCACATGTTAGAAAAATCCAAAAAGGGTTGGTTTTTCTGCAGCCAGATATTTTTTAAGTTTATTTTCACTTGAAACAATACCATCCACACTGATTGGATCAAAGCTTCATTCTTCACTATTTTTGGCAGCCTTGTGGCGGAATAGCAATTTAGTTCATAGTGAAGAAACATGTATGTTTTGATTCAAAGTTGTTGGCCAGACACCAACTCTAAACCTGCTCCCTCACCTTGGATTTCCTGGCAACCTGGGCAGAGGCGGCTGTGGTGGCCTCATTAAGAATGCTGATGGAGATTGGAGGATATGATTCTTTAGCTTCCTTGGCATTGTTGACAACCTCCCAAGCAGAATGCCTTGCCATGATCTTTGGCCTTCAATTGCCTTAATCATCCAAAATTTGTAGATTGGTTTGTTACAGAGACACCAAGCATGCTCTCTCAACTTAATAAATGAACCAACCATCATTTGTCATAGATATGCTACAATTATGCAGAATATAAGGGACTTGTTCCTTGTGAAGTGGACTGTAACTTTATGTTGCCAAATTAAGTGCTTATTAAGACTTAAGATTGTAGGTTGTAGATCAACCTCTTGTAGGCCTTCTCTCTTTCTTAGCAGCTGATGCTTTCAGGATTCAATTCCTTGGATGATTCTAATCGTCTTTTCTTCTCTTTTCTTTTTTGCCTAGTTTTTTTCCCTTTGTACCAAAAAGAAAAACCTAACATAATATTGGCTAAATTTAAAATCACACACTAACAAGTAAAACATAATTTAAAATGACTATTCAGTCATACCTCGAGGGAAGCTAGCATTGGTAACAAGAAGAGAACTGGACATTTGAGTTAAACTTTTTAAATAAACTAGAATCTCAGATTCTGTAGCAATGATTCTTGATACTTCCACAATTATCCATCTCCTTTATTCATTTAAGCTTATAATAACTATTATTGAGACAAAAAATCAACATTGTGTATAAGACACCATATATAGTACATTCTAAGCGTATCGGATACCAAATATATAATACATTCTAAGCTAGTGACCTTTTCTGATCCTCATTGTCTAGGAGAGAGAAAAAAAATTGTTTGTTCATAGAATGTCAGATGTTAAAATTTGTGTCAAAATAATGTTTTTTAGTTCATAATAATTGGAATTACTATGCATATTAGGAAGTAGTACAACTTTCACCAGCAAGTGGTTGGCAGAAAACCAAAACACTGAAAGACAACAGGTAACAGACTGGAGTTGATATGCATCATTTCCTTAAAACCAGTGTTTTAAAAATGGGACTGAAGATCAAATCGGAAAGATATTCAAGTCATATTTCAATTGTTTCAACTATGGTTAAATTGGATGACAAGCAGATATTGAAAAAATACAAAAAATAAAACCAGTTGAACCAATTGTGGTTCAACCAGTTAAACTCGGTTCAATGAACCTACAATATAATCAGGGTTAAACCAACCGATGAACTAACTGGCTCTCAAATCAATGGTTGAACTAACGGGTTCAATCCGATTTTAAAAACATTGCCTGACATACTGCTCGAAGTTATATTCAGCAATGGATTATTTTTGAATTTGTTTCATTGTATAACTAGTTAATACGATAGGGCTTCAGATAAGATCTGTTTGTTAGAAATATGTCTGACACATTAATCCTAATCTATAGCTGCAAACAGCAAATCATACAATATCTGCCAGTCGACATTGATATAAAGATATGCAATTTTGGTGTTTTGGATATCAGAAACTTCTTTGATTGCGTCTATTAGAAAAACCTATGTCGTCATCATTGACTAAGTGCTTAAATCTAGCAAGGCCTCCACTTCCACTATATGCTTGGCCTCTGCTTGCAGTTTGATGATCGGTTGGATCTGCATTGCCACAAATCCCAAGTTTGACTACAAATGTAGCTGTGCTTCCTTTATCGTGACCCTCGCTCTCCATCCATATGTGCCCACCCATGAGATTTACAAATCTGAATCAATTTTGAGAGTCAGTAACTCAATAAACAAAAACTACTCTATTTAAGCAGCAGTGTTAATATGCATTTCACATAGGGGCAATAATGGTGACTCAATAAACAAAAACTACTCTATTTAAGCAGCAGTGTTAATATGCATTTCACATAGGGGCAATAATGGTGACTTGCTAGGCATCAACATCAAAATTATGTTTTCCCTACCTTTTACAAATGGCTAGTCCAAGACCTGAACCACTGCTAGATCGAACAGGTCCACTCTGAGACTGAGTAAACTTGGTAAAGAGATGTGGAATATCTTGTGGGAGAATGCCACATCCAGAATCCTTAACCTGCACAAAGAAGGATGTTTGGGGTCAGTCATGAGATGGAAATCAATACCTAGATTAATTTCTAACAGTTGCTACAATGATAAGTCGATAACATAATGAAAAGGTAGAGATATCTCTGGGCTCTTTCCTAGAAATGTAGGTATGGATGATCTAGATGACTTAATTATTTAGATAACCCAAGAATTCAATCACATTAACATATGGATAGAGTTCAGATATTGAGATGCCAAAGTCATAACCTGGACTCGTATATAGAAATGACCATCACTTGATGCTGGATAAAACTCAGGAGGTCGCCAATCCTGTAAGGATTCTGGTTTTGCAACAGAAGCTCTTATAGAAACATAGCCCTCCTTAGTATATTTGACAGCATTGCCCACAACATTCAAAAGTGTTTGCATAAGCCGCTTTTCATCACCAATGGCATGAGTAGGTAGATCAGGGGCAAGAATTAAAGTAATGGGTAGTTTTTTCACAGATGCTATAGGCTTTATCAGTTCAATGACCTGCATTAACAATAGAAAAACAATACATAAATGCTGTTCATGGTAGATGTTAACGAATAATGTTACAGATATCTCAGATTTCTTGAAATTACCTCTCCCAAAACACCATGAAGGTTGATTTTTGCCATTTCTAATTCAAGGCTACCATCTTCCAGTTGGGACAGATCTAGAACATCATTGATAAGTGCTGCCAAAACATTACTACTCTTCAATACAGTCTCTATCATAACCCTCTGCTCTGGAGTCAGTTCAGTCTCCAAAAGAAGTGATGACAATGCTATAATTGCATGCATCGGTGTTCTCATTTCATGATTCATGACTGCAAGGAAATCGTTGCGAGCATGAATTGCCATTTCAGCCTCTCGCCGAGCTAAATCTAAGGCAACGTTTTGTTCCATGAGTTGATCCCGGGCTCGCATGGACTCCTCCAAAATAGCAGCATGTGAAAGGGCAACTGCTACCTGTTTGGAAACTAAATGGATTCAGCATACGGAGGAATAGAATATCAAGTAAAAATTTTGAAATGAATAATAACACAATCATGTCCCCACATCTGAGGTGCATGTGAGGAAACAAATGCCATGTCAGCACTAGAAAATGTTGGCGACATTTTGAAATGGCAACTGTGGCGCGATATTTAATGTCACAAAAGCAAATTTCAAACACAGTTAATATGGTAATTTAATCTAGAAAGAAAATGATATTCCTAAAAGCCATACAATCGAATGAAAAGTTTCAGGTATTTAATTTGGTCTTTTCGGATTAGGAGGCATGTGCAGGCAAAGGGAATAAAACACTTAAAAGTCAGGTCCCACACACATTTGTTGTAAATTTATCCTAGACAGATCTGCATCAGATTATTTCAATATTTGATGTTAAGAGAAGTAACTAGACATTGTCACGTGTTTGTTTACCCCATTTTTCCAATATCGTTCTTAAATTTAGTACAGTACCCGAGCCTATCTCAGTCTTGATATAGAGCCACTATATATCTTCAATGGCCAAAATCAAAATTAGACTGGCTTGGATACAACATTGAGTGAAAAGAAAACAACATACGATGGAATCCATGTGTAAACTATATCGCAGAGGTTGAATTCTGCAGACAAAAAGTAGTATTAAATACAAATATCACAGGTTTCATAATTACATGATCTGCCCTCCCTTTTTTAGCCGCTTATTGGAATTCAGCGACCTCAGTGCATACTCCATATGCATACCTAATATGGTTCTTTACTTAAGTTACTAGGTGTCATATTCTGTCTTCTACCTTGATGGTTGAGAAATAACCATAAAGCCCAAATGGCCAATGATTGATAGCCATTTCCTAATTTTCAACTATTCTATGCTCCAAACTCCAAAACAAGTTCACAGCGATAGTCAGACTCAGAACAGAACTTACAGGCACAATGACAATGAATATGAGTGTTAAAGCAATCAAAAGAAAAGGAATAGAAAACAACGGAAATACGAAATAGAAAATATTCAGGAAAAAAAAAAGAACCAATAAAATAAAAGAAATCAAACAAACCTGATCTGCAACAACATCGACAAGCTCCAACTCATGGTCTCGCCACTTTCTAGCACTATCAGTAGGGAGAATAAGAACCATAATTGCATAACTTTTTGCTGAAAGCTCAGGCCAATCATTAATTTGGAAATTTGACAAATGTAGAAGCGGCACCCGAACCGCAACAACTTCAGGCGGCACATATCTTCCGACAAGAGGTCTTATCCTAGCAAGTGGACAAGTGTGTGGTATACGCATAGCTCTCGGGTTACTGAAGACTTCATTGACAATAGGAAGGTTTGTTGGCACAGTAGAACCAACTTGTACATGATAAGTTAAAGTATGAGAAAGTTGTAGATTCAAACCACTTCTTGATGGCATCCACAGTGCACATTCCTCCAATCCTAAAGTCCTACCCAACTCCACAAGAGTAGTCTTTAGAATAGTATGCCTATCAAGCGTGCTCCTTATTTCATGAGTCAACATTCTCACATGTCTTCCGGTTTCTTCCTGAGTAAGAATAAGTCCCATCTCCCTATCAAGCTCTTCCGCCTTGTTCTTAAGGAACAACTCACGGGTTTTAACACTCAACAGATCGGGAATAATATGAACAAGCATAAGTGCAGTGGCGCATGACACAATAGCACACGACACTTTAGCAATCGTCATTACAACAGCAACAGCTTTAGTGTGAGCTGAGAATGTCCACAAATTTATAAAATGAGTTGCTCCACAAAGAACAATAAAAGCCCCAAACTGCATAAGAACCCATCTATATGGAAAGAAAGCAGATTTCTGAACAAAATAAATGAGTTCCACCGGAATCGAGAAATACGCTAGCGCGATAAGAACATCAGAGATGTATTGATACTTGACAAGAAGTTCATCCGGGGGATAAGGTGTGTCGATACACTCACAAGACTCCATCATCTAACACCCCCACATGAAAGGATCTGTAAAGGCACCATAGCATAGGTTGTCATCACGGGTTCAAAAACAAAAGGTGAAGGAAAAAAAAAAAAATCATTAATTGCAATGTATTGAAGATCAAAGTGTATTCCAAGTTCAAAATCAACAAGAACAAGAGAACAGAAACATAAAAATAAATAATTTACTTACATAAATAAAAAAAACCCAATCTGAGGTATTGAGTTTGATGCTATCCAAAAAAGAAGAGGAAAGTGAATAATAATAGTTTGAAAAATAAAAATCACACACCCAACAACACGAATCTAAATATACTACTTATGAGATCCAACAATAACTGGAATCTTATCATAAAATAGTATTGGATAATGAATAAAATAATGCTTAGAAATGAAGCTGCTAATTGTATGAGTATATTAAAAAAAAGAAAATAAAAATCAACTAACATGAGCATTATTAAAAGAGAGAGTGAATACCGGAAGAAGGGAGGTAGATCAGGCGGCGTAGTGATCGGAGACACCAGATAGGTTAGGCGGAGACTTCATATGAATGAAATGAAGAAGAGAGTGTTATTTATGTTTGTGTTGTGAGTGGGAAAAATAGAAGACTTCAAGTATAAAGGTATCTCTTCACGGACAGGCAAAGATGGCAACTCTTATTACTTCCACTCGCGCGCGTCTTTTCACTCTCCTTTTTACTTTACACTTTACACACACGTGCGACGACGTCCCATATCATTTTCTTATCGCCTCTTTATCATAAAAGGAAATATATCTTTTTTTGGTTTTAGTTTTTTTTTAGAGGTTCAAAAGTATTTTTTTTCTTTCTATCTTATAAATTAAACGAGGTGATTTGTGAGGACCGTTCGCCTCAGCATAGTTTAGTTGACAATAACAATGTATTGTTACATGCAAGCTGTTGAATTGCAAAACATAAAAAGAAAAATATAATAAGTAATTGGAGTGAAGTAATTAATAAATGAGTTAAATATGTTTTTTGTGCCTATAAATATATTAATTTTTTGTTTTAGTCACTTTAAATTTTATTTTTTGACTTTTAATCTCTATAAAATTTTTAGTCTCTAATTTTAAGTCAACTTGTGTTTTGTTTTTTTTAATGAAATTGTGCATAAATATGTAGAATATTGTAAAAATCTCTAAAAAAAATTAACAAAATATGAATTAAATTTGAATTTTTAAATGTCAAACATATAAAAAGTCATATTTAATTTATTTTTGTTAAAAATTCTATTTTTTTTAAAAATGCTTATAATAAATATTATAAACTATTCTGAAAAATTTTGTTCAAAAATATAAATTCTACGTGAAATTTTTATAAGGACTAAAAGTTAAAGAAATTTTTTAGAGGGACTAAAACTAAAATTAATATATTTATATAACCAAAAATATATTTAACCCTTAATAAATTTACTAGGTGTTTTAATAATAAGTTTTAATGCAAATTTGTATTTTAGATGCATTGTAAATTGAAATACTTACATTTTTTTTTTAAACATACTCTGTAATTTTTTCATTTGAAATCTTTTAAAAGTATCCGTAAGACACTTGCTAGTAGTAAGACTCATTAAAAAAAAGGTAATGTTAACTTGTGTTTTTAAGGCGCATGTTAAAGATTCTAAAATGATAAATATTTATTACAAAATATTAATTTTCAATCTCTAAAATAATAAATTAGCACAATTTTCTAGACAAAAATTTTATTTTAGGTTCCTTGACATGTGCCTTAAAAGCACAAGTGAGTCTTTCCCTTCAGAAAATAGTACTGCCTCCATCCCTAAATATATGATTATTTGGCCAAAATCACGAGAATTAAAAAAGTTAATAATATTAAATTTGTTTATAATTATTATTGTTTTTACAATTTTATCCTTAAGAGAGAGAGAGTTAGTTTATGTTTTCAACATAATATTAATTGTTGATTGGATAAAATGATGCAAAATAAATAAGCGTATGGTGGTAAAGAAATAATTAATGTAATTGAAAATACAAAAAAATCTTATAAAAAGGAACAATTTTATTTTTTTTTATAAAAAAGGTCTTATAATTAGAGTTAGAGGTAGTCCCGTTTCACCAAACTACTTTTTTGAGGGGACAAAGCTCCTGTTAATTATGTTAATTAAGTATTTCATGTAGAATTTCTTTGTCCATTTTTAGTAAAATCTCTATTTTTAAAGTTTGTATTGTAAATTGAAAATTTGTACTTCGTTCGGTTATTATTATAAGAAAAAAAATTACTTTTTAGATTCATTGAATAAGTGATATATGTGGTCATTAATATAGACCACATACATCATTTATTCAATGAACATAAAAAAAGTATATTTTTTCTTATAATAGTAAGCGGATGGAGTATTAAGTTTTAAAAAAAATGCATTGTAGCTTGGTCCATATTTCTTCGTTCATTTTTAAAACAAAAATATTTAATTTTCGCATGAACATTTAACTTTCCCTTAAAACAAAAAAGTAGTTTTCTTCTTCCATTTTTAGTAAAATTTCTTCGTCCATTTTTTAAAATTTGTTTGTAGCTTGGTCCCCTCATTTCTTCGTCCATTTTTAGTAATTTTCTTATTATTTTTTGACTTGGTCCATTTTCAGCACATTGGGAATATAATAATGACGAATGACTATGAAATCCAGTGTATCCAGTCATTCTAGAATTCTTTCTTTAAGAAAATTGAGAGGTGTGGTCCCAATCCCATGCATCATTAATATAGAGTTTCTTAATTGATCTAATGCCAAAAATAATTTTTTCATGGTGGAATTTTTTTTTCTTTCTTCATGCTAAATGTCACTTCATTCAGTAACCTTGATCTAAAATCTCTATTTTTAAAGATCTTTCTAACTTAACGGTACTTCTTATCTTTTTTTTTCCTCATTGGATAGACCAAAGTAATATATTTGCTTTAAAATTTATATTAAATACATCATTATTTCTACTTAATATAACATTTAGTGATTAAACTCACACACACTACACATTGAGAAATTATAAGTTAAAGTGTTTCTACATATTAAATGTAAGTTAGAAAGAACATTTTAATAAAAAAAAATATTTGCAACTTTGTAATGATTCAAAGGGCAATTTTTATTAAAAAAAAGGGCAATTTTTATATGGGGACGAAAAACATTTTACAGGGGATCTCCCATCCCCTCCTCCTCTTGTGCCAGTTCTTCTTGACTTCAAAACTTTGTCATAATAGGTATCATGAGCACCCATTTTTCCTTGAGGAAAGGTGGTATATATAGCCAGCGTTGCATGTCCTCCAAAAGTTATATATATATATATATATATATATATCTAGATCTTCAATCTTCCTAAACCAATAAACCCTACCTCTCTCCATTTCAACAATCATTGTCGCCCTCCACCACTTTGATAATTGTCACTCATAGATAGTTGCCAATTCCTTCAGCCATAATGAATTTCTTGCAACGAGACCTTCATCCAGACCTTTGGACTCAAAAGCAAGGACGCAAAGAGAAAGTTTAAAGGCGCAAATAAGTCAAGTGTTGTTGGGCTCCCTATAGAAAGAAATCCTCACACGCTAATTCTGATTTTGCATGCAAGAGTCTAAATAAAAAGGAGAAGAGGTTCCTCTCATACTCCGATCTTTGAAAGCAATATAAGCATTCAAGATTCTAAATCCTAAGTATAACTAGATGAAGATGGGGGAGATGAAATTGATGGACGGGGAGTACCTCATCAAACAAATTGAGATGGAGGAGGATATGAGGAGCATGGAAGAAAAAAAAATATGATGCATTAAATATTCACAATTTCAATGATCTATCTAGGAAGTGTCTTATAAAGTACTCCCTCTCCGGTTTTTATTATAAAAAAAATTAAAAAAAATTTGGTCTTATTTATAAAAAAAATGCTACAACTTTTAAGATGTAGTTATTGTTTAAAAGACTTTCTTATCCCTTATTTAATGATTCTTTTTTAATGTTAGTGGATGTATTTAGTGTTTCACAATTTTTTATAAGGATATATTTGTAAAAATATTCAAAAAGTCATATTAATTAATGATTGTATTGGTTTTAATGTTTTTTGATTTTGTTTCTTATAAGTTATAATAAAGACCCAAAGAAGTAAATACTCCCTCCGTCCCAAATTGTATGACGTTTTGGGCATTTCATACATATTAAGAAATATAATTAATATTGTGTGGGAAAGGGATATTATGAGTTGTTTTACAAAATTGTCCTTAATAAATGATATGAGAAAGATAAATGAATGAATTGAAACACGAGAGAATAATAAATAGTTAAGGATATAATAAGAAAAGTAACATTAATATTTCATTGGTATTGTAAAGCGACATATAATTTGGGACATATATTTTTTCTAAAGTGACATACAATTTGAGTCGGGGCAAAGTTTAGTTTGGACCACCAAATACATTGCTTCAACTTACACCACTTCAATATAAGCCATTGATATATTTTAAATTTATTCTAACGGTCGAGATCTCATGATGAAAAAATTGCTAAAAGGGGTTATTTTAATGGTGTAAGTTGGGACAATCTATTTAGTAGTGCAAACTAAATATTATAATCACGAGGGAGTAGCTTTTTTTTAATGGAAATAACTAATTTGACGGTTTACGCAATCACTTCGAGCAATGCTAAATGCTAATGCTACTATTATAACAAATGCTATTTTTGTTCGTAAGTAGATGCATGTGGAGGATCAAAAATTCAAACCGAATCATAATATTCAACCTAACAATTTCGATATTTTTTATTAATTATCTTCTATTAAAGTTTACTTAATCTTATTCAATTACGAGACCCACTAGTTAATTATTAATGTTGAATATATAAGCGTCGTCATTTGTTTATTACGGTAGTCAAATGAAAGCAAAAGTATGTGTAAAAAAAGAAGATTCATCCCCCAAGTCCCCGTATCAGATCATTGGACTATATACAATGCATTTCGGTGACTGTCACCCTCTCCCGATGCGCTTTCAAATTGCATCATTGCCTCGAAGACCACAATAATCAATCAGTACTACAAGTAAATTATTATGGACAATGCTGGCAATTGTTTAAAGTTATTTTATTGCTGCTAAAAAATATATTTAAAGAATTTTGTCTTGAAAATACATATTTTTTTGTGTAAAAATTATCTCTTTTGATTTTTTTAAATAATACTTTAAGATATTTGTTAGCATTTCATATTATTTATTCATAAATTATACTTTATTCGACTCTTTTTAATTATCATATTTACAAAAAACATAGTTTTTATTTACTTTTTGATTTCAAAGTTTGATGCAACATTAATTGTTGTTTTGTTAATATTATTTTTATGTACTACTATTTATTTTAGAAAGAAACATATATAAAATAAAATATTAAATAATTTTTTTATGTGAGTCGGTCCTTTCAGACTAATCTCACCTAAGTACATGAGTAACTTAGTATACTATTGATATTGATAATAAGATAGGCTCTTTACATAGTTTTTAATCCATGACCAAACCAACAACTTCAACATGTCGATCAGAGAACTTGTTAAAGTATCTTGCAGACTAAAACCACAAAATTTTGATGCTTTCAAATAGTACATACACAAGCTTGCCAAATTAATATTGTATACAATTTTTATTACTTTAAAAGATTAAACGAGGTTAACTATTTTTCTTAAGTGTATGGACGACTTTTCTTTGTCATTGCATTCAAAATTAAAGTGGATCATCTGAATTTGTTCTCTTTCACGTTTGCTCAATTTTAATATCTCAATTCTTAGATAATTTTTCCCCCTTTTTCAAATTTCAATGTTAGCCTCTATTTACATTTCAAGAAAAATGATATTTTAACAACTATTTTATGACAACTCAATGAACAATCCTTCATGCAAGGTTGTTTTTGATTTTTTTTTAATACAATATTTTGTTTGTCTAAATTTACGTGTCAATGTCTACATTACCTTGTACATCTTTGATTGTCTGTAAGTTGATAAAAGATACTCCTAATCCGAAGTACTTGATGTCAATTTGATGATTGGATAAGCATTTTTGAAAATTAGAATAATTTGTGGAATAAATCGAGATAAAGTTTGATTATGCTTTGACCACAAACAAGAAAAAAAAAAAATTATACTAGTTGGTTTGAGTTGTTTAATATTTATTGGACTTATCCAAAAGTTGTGTGCCCCTGATATTCTCCCTCTAAAATAAAAAATAGAGCGGGCGGAGAGAAAGACAGTAACATATGATAAAATAACTGAGAGAAATAAATTTTAACCAGAGAACTCAATTATTTGATATTTAAGTGAGACAAATCTTTCTTGATAAAAAGTGCGACAAATCTTGTATTATATGTAAGTTGATTTTATTATTGGATAATTTTTTTTGAATTATGTTAACCAATGTCATCGTAAAAAAGTAAAAAATTGAAACTTTTTATTGAAAGCAATAATTTTCTAACTTTTAAAATGATTTTTCACCATTTCCTTATACAATATTCTTATATTTTGTTTTCTTAATAAATATCCAATGAACACTTTTATCATTGGATCAAATGAAATATGATGTGACTTATCGATTCAATGATTAAAACTTAAGGTCATACTAATACAAGGTATAAAATTATTTTACTTACGTACGCTAGACAAAATTTAGAGAGACAGAGACATAAATCGGTGGAAAGAGATGAAGACAAATTTTGGTGTAGAGGATCCAAATTTCAAATTCTCAATAACAACGTGATGTTAATTAAGGTTGAACATATTGTATCATATTTTATTTGTAAAAATTCTAAAAGCTGTGTATATTTTTTAATTTAAAATTTAAAAAGTAGGCAATGGTGTACACTCCTTCCACACTCAAAATGTAAAGGAAAAGTAATAATTCAAGTTCAATGATCATAATCCTCTCAAAAAAACATTCAATGATCTAAAATATATTAATTATTCGTTAGAATTTTTGGAGGAAGGTAAATGCAAGTAAATTTATAAATTCAAACATCTTTCATGTCTTGAACTAATGCACCATTTTGTCATCTTAAATTTTTGTAATCCAAAAATAAATACAGCATTTTTTTAGGGAAGTAAATACATTAATTCTTAACTAATTATAATTCACTAATTTAAAGAGATTAGAAGAGTGAATAATAAATCAATGAGTAGTGGTGTAGAAATATATGATTAAAAGATCAAATGAGATTAACTATTTATTTTTTTTTTGATAAAATTGACTATTTTTCCTTGTGTTAACTATTTTTCTTAAGGAGCGTGTGGTGTTGTTTTCTCTCTTGTATTCAAATTAATGGTGGATTCTAGGGTGAGGGATCAATCAAGTCCCTCACCGGTAAAACACGTAAAAAACGCCGTTGGATTTAATGAACGGTTTAGATTTGTTGATATTAAAAATGAGAACATTAACAATTTTCCACACACAATCCTGCACTACCTCTTCCCTGTCCACTCCAACCAACCAAATTTCCTCGAATATTCTTGCTGCAAATCAAAACTTTTCTAACAAAATAATCTACCTTCCATGTGGGTCCTCTCGAGTTCAATGTTTAGATGAAGGAAATAGAACTATTGGTAGATTAGCATAAACAACATTAGCCACACCATGGATGATGAAATTTAATTACGCATATGCCTGCTTTTTGTTTTAATTAATTAAGCATTGGTTGCTTCTTTGTTTTGTTTTTCATGGTTTTAGCAGTACAGATCGATTAAAGGTTAAAATGCAATCGATTTCTTAAACCATATTTTCATTATCACTACAACTAGAGAAGTATGTATATATATACACACACAAATAAAAGCCAAAAGGGCAGAAGAACCATATATGGTCCCAAGCAATATACAACTTTTGTTCTTCGGAAGTTAATTGATAGCAAAATTAATTTTTTTTCCATATAATTTAGATCTTTGTGGAGCAACTTTTGCAAATTTTAGCAAGTAGGAAAAGAAGCAAATGAAGAAGATATAGTGATAGAGACACAATTGTGTGTGGAGATGTATTGTTGTTCTCATTTATAATATCAACAAATTTGAACCACTGATTTAATCTGATGGTACTTTTTAAGTGCTCCACCGGTGAGGGACTTGATTGATCCCTCACCCTAGAATCCACCTCAAATTAATTAGTAAAAGTATAATGTGAGAAGTAAAATACACGGAGACTCCCTCTAACTCCAAGATCCTCTCAATAAAAAAAAGAAGGTCCCTCTAAGACAAAGTATATATCACATGGTAAGGATAAGGGAATCATGTACTTTTATTTTATATATATTTTAGGATTATATATCCATTATTGGGATGTATACGTAATGGATTACTTCCTTCTTATGCTAGGGATTGATGTTATTGATGTTCCAAGTGGGAGGTATTATTATTGATCCATGAAAGATTTACTTAAGGGATGTGATTATTACAGGATTTTGTTCCATTACCAATGTACCATTTATCCATCCATATCATTTTTAACTACTTCTCATAGAATGAAACAATGCAGTTACATGTTACCTAAAAATCAGTAAAAAAAATATTACCTTTTTTTTTTATAGTAAAAATGTTACTTATTAATATTTAAGTAATGCAATATATTGTAGTTCTCATTCCTTAAATTACTGTGGACCACGTCCTGTTAGAATTTGTAGGTTCTATTGATTTCATCGTTTTCAATTTGACATTTTTAAACCCTAGAGTAGCTCTTACCTTGAATGAAATATAAATTTAAATATCATTTTGCTTATATTTTATGCCGGAGTCACATGTCCTAAAATGTATTTTTTAATTGGGGTGTTAGTTTTTATGTTTAGGATGATGTGGTTCGTACAACTGTATCTTCTTATCTTCTTGAATCCAAAAATGAAAGTGATGCTATTTTTATATGTTTCTTACCACTTACAAATTCAAGAGTGTTTGAATGAAATTGTTCAAACATTTAGGTTTTGTTGTGAGTTCAGAGAGGAAGAGAAAGAGAGGTTTGGAAAAAAAGAAAGAGCAAGCGGAAAAAATAGATGACACCCCAATTTTGAGAGAGAAGACTTTGCGGGGTTTATTTTTCTTCATAATACAAAATCTCCTAATTTTAGGGTTTTGGGGAGTTTGAAAGAGTTTACGTGGATTCTTCAAATTTAATCTATATAGTTATAAAATTCTTAAAATTAAAAATATATTAATCATAAACATTAATTTATCATTCTCTAATAAATTAATCTTTCAAAAAATGTAAAAGAATTTACCATTTTCCCCTATATTTTTAACCCTCTAAAGCCTTCCTTTCTATTCCCCTCTCCTCCAAACTCTCAAACAAAACCCTAGTGAATCAAGTCCGATAAATATAGCGGCCTTAAAGTCTTGAGAGAGTTTTCTGTCAATTGTATTATTTTCTGGTTCGATGAACTAATCTAAATATGTGTTTGGTTATGTGATGATAAAAATTAATTCTGCTTAAAATTGAGTTGAATGTAAAATATTTTATGTTTAATTATATTCATAAAAAAAATGAGTTGATAAATAAATTTGAACGGAAAAATCAACTATAGAATCAAAAGCTTCAATTACCCTATTAGAGTAACAGAGACTAACCATAACAATTGAAACAAATGAGACTAACCAAACTTGTCTCCCTACGTGACACACACACTCTCTCTCACTTTTAAGCAAACAAAACTCACTCTCCTCACACTCACAAAAAACACACATATCAGCAAAGAAAAAAAAGTGGAAAAGTTGATAGAAAGAGAGCAAGGAGGGCAAGAAGAAGAGAGAATTGCTTTGGCTTAGGTATTCCATACTTCTCTCTCTTCTACATATTTTGTTTAGAGCCGATTTTGGAAGAGTTTTATGAGTATTCAGTAGTTATATTTACCATGATCATGTGAATAGCTCATGGATCATGCATGCAAATGGGTAAAGTGGGAATAGATTGTGAGAATTACAGATTTCAATGTGAATGTGTATTTTGGTTCTGTTCAATTTCCTTTATTGTTCTTGAAGAGAAACTTACATGATTATTTTCTAATTTTACTTGATTATGAATTTATGTGTCATTTGCATGTAATGTTGTGCTTCTAAAAACCTTTGAAAATTGGTTTTGAAAAATCTGTAGATGAAATGGAATGCATGCGTTTGTAGTATGTATGTGGAAGTTTTTGAGTAATGCATTTTTGAGTTGGGTCGTTCTGAACTGAAAGGAACTATTTTTTGTTTTTTTTTGTACAAAAATTAACAAATAAGATGGGCTGATGCTGGTTCCTCGCTAAAATATCCAGCATTTTGCATTGGTGCTCATCTGCCTTGCGAAAGATATGCTTTGTCGCAAACAATGTTGGAAAAGAGGAAAAACTTTGATTTTCAACATGTTCTTTTTATAACATTTTACTTGTTTCCTATTATTTTATACATGCTTAGTGAAGTGTTTGAGAAATGATTCGAAAACACTTAGAATAAAACTAATGAATGAAGATGTATACGTCTATGGTTGAGATTTAAAAGCAAGTTTGTAATTGTAATCAAACATTAAACTTTCTAAAACAGAAATTTTTTCTTCTGTAAGGGAAGAATATAAGAAACACAAGAAGCACTATCCGAACTTTATGAATTGTAGAATGTTAGTTGCACTTGACAGATGCTTCAAGTGGGATTATAGAGCTCTAGTCCTGTCTATACAAACTTGAAAAACTTGATCACACAGAAAAGATATTATGACATATGACTAAATAGATATAGTAAGGATATAAGTCCCTTTGAGAATTATTATCTCATTAGATTAAAGCTATGTTTTTGGCTAAACGGGATGAAGAGACAGTAGATGGTTCTCACAGACTCAAGTCAGAGTAGTTTAGTGTATTAATTCAGTTTGAAGTTGTAAAACTATCTAGTCTATAGAATATGATGTGGGCGTTTTTTATACAATGACTATTTTGTTCCTAATAATTTCAAAACTTGGTTTCGTCCTTGTTCTATATTCATTGTACTTAAATTATGTATAAAACTTGATTTGAGTAAAGAAGTTGGTGTGTACTAGGAAGATTGAGTGTGGGGTTGGTGTCGTACTTCACAAACTAAAGGAAATTGCTAAATGTTACGGGAGATTGTGTACAAGAATTGCAAGAATTGTACGTGGCAGCATTTAACTCTTTCAAATAATAACCACCCCTACCCCATGTATGGTTAGTCGGAACCTAATTGATCAAATCCCCTATTTTTGTGGATTCTTCTCTTTCTTGCTTAAATAATTCTTACTAAATAGCATTGCTCTTAAGATAATGATATCGATTATGAGGAGAGATATGTGCCCGTTACTCACCTTGAGGCTATTCGCCTCTTGATTACTATGCATGCTTAATGAACTTGAAGTTAACCCAAATGAAATTCAAAAGTGCTCTCGTGAAAGGATTTATAAGCGAACAAGTATATGTTTCAAAGGCATGTGGATTTGAAATTTTCGAATATCCTAATCATGTTTTTAAACTAAAGATAGCTTTACGGTCTCTTTTAAGCTCTTGGAGTTTGTTTTGAGCGCTTGACTAAACTTTCAATTGATTTTTTTTTTTCTATTGGCAAAGTAAAACTACTTTGTGTGAAAACACATTCCATGAAACACCACCCTTAGTTCCTAATATGTAGTTTACTCCTAGTCCTCTGAGTCTATTCACAGTCCTAGTCTTGAGTCTACTCCTACTTTCGAGTCTACTCACATTTCTAGTCTTGAGTCTGCTCCAAGTCCTGATCCTGAGCCTGTCTCTATTTTGGTTCCTCCATTGTCTTATGTTCTGCAGGAATCAACACCTTCAGCACCAATTCTAATGTAGCACAAAAGAAATAAACCTGACCTGCTCCAGGAACAACTGTAACCCTGAAAGACCTCTAAAGTGCGTAAATAATATGATCTTGAATGTTTGTTTACAATTGTTTCAAATTCATACCAAATTGCATTCACATGATGATTAGACTGGGAAAAATGTCATGACCAGCCCCCATTTATTTGCTTTTTATTCTTTTAATAAGTTTAGCTAGTTGTCTAGTTGAAATGACAATCTCAGTGGAGACGATTTTACTTACTACTTCATTACTTAAAAACAGTTTGGTGGACTTGCCAAATTTAGTCATCACCTACTACGTTATTACTTGTGCGATTTGGTACACTTGCCAAATTTATCATCTGAACCTGTCTAATTAAACAATTGATATGGTTTGTAAATCATTCATAAAAAAAGACAACGCGCCTTTTTCTTTCTTGCAAGAAACCATTTCCAAGAGATGAATTTAATAGCTTTAACTACCTCATCGACCAATAGTTCCTTTAAAGAAAATATAAGTTCATTGCCAGCCTTCCAAATTTTCCAAATGGATGTGTACCAAATAATTATAGGACCTCCTAGCATTTTTTTGTTCAAACAAGAGGTCGTAAAGCTTTAAAGGAAAGTAAGTAGATTATCGAGATTGATTACTATAGCTTGAAACCATTTTTGAATACTTCAATCAACCCCACCCCCACCCCCCTAAAGTTATTAAGAAGTAATTTCCAAGAAAATATAATTACCTTTGAAGAAGTGTATGATGGTCAATTACGTGTTGAACCCCTCTGAGTACCCGCACTCAACACACAATGAGGGAGAAATTTCCCATATAACATTAAATAAAGGTATTCTCCCTCTCTTATATAAGAAACCAACAACATACTCCATCAAACTCCTTCAACGTACCTTAACTAACCAACAAAGATACCAATGTGAGACATAGGTATTTCACTGTGAACAAGCCTCACAGTTCAAGTTCTCCCTTCCAACTATCATAGCCAAGCTGAACATGGGACCTACGGATAAGATTTCATATTTCATAATAAATTTCCTCTTTCAATGTGAAGAATAACTGCCTCTACAAGAAAGCCTAAATCCAAACCTCGTCATCTAAAAAACATGTATCATAGATTAACCACCTTTTTTGGAGGGACATACCAAATAACCTTGGGAACAATTCTCGTAATGGGGTCGGGCCTAACCAAGCAGTCATCTGAAGCAACATCAATATGCTACATTCAAATCAACATTCAAGAAGACCATATTGAACATAGTTCATAATACACCATTTGGATCAGGCACAAGTGATCAACCATCAACACATTACCAATCTCCCAATCATGTCTACTAACACCATCATTCATCCATCAACAAAATTACTCCCAAACAAAACCTTAATTTGAATATCAACCTAATCAAAAAAAATACTATCATCATCCATATACGATATAATCATCCTTCATCCACCACATCCATGTCCACTAATGATCATCTCATCATTAAACTTAGAAAGAAGTCAAAAGTTGAATTGAATATTTCAACAAAAAAAAAGACTTCGTTGAAGATCGAGGGAACAAGATTTGAAACAACAATTAAGATATGTTGGAATCCGTGAGATGTTCTTTCGTACGAGACCTCAATAGATCTATGTAGGTAATCTTGTCTCGTCTTGAAATTCCAAAGTCTCTTTACATGTTAGTTTAGTTGATAATTCAAGTTAGATTAGTGTTAATCATGATTAAGCTGATTGATTACACTTTGTTTTAGTTTGTTTTGAAGTTTATTACAAGTTGGTTACAAGTTTTAAGAAATGAGGGTTATAGTTGTTACTTACTTGTGCTTCAAGTAACATAACATTAGTTTTGTATATAAACCCATTCTTTGTACAAATTTCAATAGAATCAATATACAATTTACTTTCATCAATTCATTATCTTTCTCTTCTCATTTTCTCAAATTCACAAATCACAAAACTCTCATAAACCCTAGAAATTGAAAACTGCTTCTGTTGCTTGTGTAACAAGCATCAATTGCTGCGCTAACATTACAATGGATAGTTTCTTTCCATTATAAAATCAGAACTATTCAAACTAAAGAGGTTGTTGGAATGACCATTGTCTAAAAGAACCAAGGTAGAAAAGAACTATTGTTAAAGATCAAGAAAAGTTAATGTTCGTAAGACCACTTATGACAATATTAATTATCGTTCAGAAATGAATGGAAAATGATTCAGTGTCCAACATTAACCATATCAAAAGAGAAAATGAATGGAAAATGAACTATTGTCGTAAGACCACTTATGACAATATGGTAAAATGGTATATCGTGATATAGTTATATTGAATATCCACGAATAGAAAGGAAAAAAAAGGCAAATTCATACATTCATTGAATATAAAGAAAAATCTATGAACTTCAGATGCATAACTTCAATGTAAATCATCTCAATTAAGAGTCATTAAATCTAGTTGCAAATCAAACCAGTTATAATTGAACACTTTATTTAATATAGGAATGAATTGTAATATCCTCTCAAAGAGAGTAATGCCTCCAACAGGCCCGGCCTTGGGTTGCACAAGCGGCTCAACCAAGCCGGGTCTCTAAAAGTTATCGGCCTCAAAAAAAATAATTAAGTCTAATATCCACATCTCACTTAAATAAATAAAAAATATATATGTTATTTCTTTTTCTTTTTTCGGTACACGTTTGAGTTTTTTCTAAACTCTAATTCTCCTTTCTAGACATAAATCTAATGCGATCAAATCACCCCCAATTTGTATAATTAGTCAATTTGGAAAACTATTTCATTAAAAAAAATCACAACAATCATTTTTTTTCCGCATATACCATTTGTTTTCTCCTTTCCCACAACGGAAGAGCGACAAATCCAAACGACACCGTTCGGTAAATTTCACCTATCTTTCACTTATTAATTTTTTATTTCGTTTCATGTTTAGAAGTTCTATTGATTCTGATTTTTTAATAAAAGTTTAACTACACAAAAATTTCGTTATAATTTTACCAGAGACCTATTTTAAAAAGAGAGTCGAGCCTCATATTTTATAGGAACGGCCCTGACCTCCAAGCTACAAATTTGGATCACTAAGATATAAACTCAATGTTATAATCTGACCAAAACTTATAAACAAACCTTTGTCAATGCTATAAAGTTGTGTCTGGAGAGAGGATTAAACAATCAGATTTCTCGACAAGGTTGAAACCAGAAAGTGCTTAGGTAACTGGTGCCTAGAAAGACAATTTAAGAAAAATGTTTATCTTCGAGAGGTATGTAAAGAATATTGAGCCTCCAGAAGAAGGTAAAGAATACTCAACTTGGAGAGGTATGTAAATATTATTAATCCTGGAGAGGCAAAGTCTGAATACTCACATGGCCTAGAGAAGAGAAGTAGGGTCGAGAAAACTCATTAGTGGATTAAGTCATTTTTGTGAAAAGGTAAAAATCACTTTATTAGGGATGGACTGGAGTAGATATCGATAAGATTGTGAACTAGTATAAACTTACTGTATGATTCTCTCTTCCCTTACTCTCTTTACTTACTTTGGTCAAGTTATTTGTGGTTTAACTTCACCCTTTATTTTGAAAATCTCAAACGAAGTTAAATTAATTAATAAAGAACTTATGTCCAATGAAAAAGATTTTGAAACAAGATTATGGTTCAACCAAACCTATGTCCAATGAAAAAGATTTAAAAATGGTCAAAACAATTCAAACCTCTCTTTCTTGTGTCTTCCAACACATTCAAAACCACCACCTCCTAATTTCCCACCTTGAATCCCACAAAGCCTCATATTGAAACAGACTTTTTCATGACGGCCTTCAATCTTTCCTCCATGAAATTCTTGCACACAGTAAAGAAGTTATACACGATGTCAAGACAAGCGAGATGTCAAGACATCGTGACAACACAGATGACAAAACAACAACTTGAATAATAAAGGCAGGAAGTAAAAGGCACAAGTAATTTGTTAACTCAGTTCGGTGCAACGTCACCTATGTCTAGGGGCTGCCAAGCCAGGAAGGAAATTCACTATTAATAGTATTAGTTTGAAGCGTCCATAAAAACCATCTCCAGTCCACTCGCTTCGCACCTAATCACTACCTGTGCAATTTCTATCTAAGACTCTCCTAGATATGAGATCCCCCTCTCACTTCTTCTCAACCACAGTCCTAATGATTGACTCAATAATAACAACAATAATGGAGACACACTCCTAGACAAAGAATCAACTCTTGCTTACATGCTTTTGAGTGATTCAGAGTTTACAACTCAACTACAGTTTAGCTCTATGCATCAATGAGATACAAGAGTGGCTCACAAATAAAAAGGACAAACTAAAACCTTAAATGACACTTTTGCAAATGACGACTTCAGTAGTGAATTAGGTCTTGAGTCTTCCATTATATAGCCTGAATGCAGAATGGGCTTGATGCATAACTCGGGCCAAACAATCAGCTGAACCACACGGTTTTCAGCACAGAATCCTGAAGCAGATAAAAAGTTTCCTTAAATGTTACAACATTACTCTTAAGAAAGACAGCACAATAAACCGCCTAACTCTGCTTCTAGAAACCACATGCTTCTTGGTCAACTATACACGTGAATCAAATATTCAGAGAATCTTCAAGGATCTCACGTTTAAAAAGTAATCTCCAAGAAAACGGAACAAGGCACGCTATGATGTCGTACCAACATGTCAAGACATCTTGTTAGAACTCTAGTTTTAACAAAATGCGGTCAACTCAAGTCTAAAAACCTAACACTCCACTATAATAACCAAAAATGATGCCAAGAGATCCCCATATTTTACACCCTTCCAAATATTCACTCAATCTGTAAGGCACCCATTCATAAGAACTGTAAATTGAAGATAACACACACTTTCATCCAATCTCTCTGTTTTTTTTTTACCAAACTCAAACCTTTTTGTCATGTAGTATAGAAATTCCTACTAACCGAGTTGTACGCCTTTTTGAAATCAATCTTAAAAATCAAGCACTCCTTTTTTTTTTTTATCTCTTTGCCAAAATCACCACTTCATTTACATCCAAGATCCCAACAAGGTATCTCCCTTTATAAAAGTTGATTAGTTTTATGATATTAGATAGTCCATCACCAGAACTATTAAACTCGCTAGGACGCTTGACCACCAACTTATCAAGACTTCTAAGAAGTAAAATGGGGAGAAAATCTCCAAGATATTGCGGATTTAGGACCTTGGGGATAAAGTAGGAGAAGAGTCATTTAGGGAGACAAGTATTTTGGTGGAATTAGTTGAACAAGAATTTCAATTTTGGCTTCAAAACCCCTAAAAAAAGACTTAAATATAGTGCAAAATTAAAATCATCCTGATCCGAGCTCTTGATAATAATACACTCATTAGGAAGCGGGAAAACCATTTCCTCAACAATACTCTCTACCAAGCACATTCTGGATATCTAAGATAGCCTATATGAATTCGTGCTAAATAAGAATAAGCCATTTCCTCATTTTGATTCCAAAACTCCTCCTTTACTGGCTCGAACCAAGGACCACAGGGTTGAAGGATATTCTAAGAAATAGATCACTTGGAAGCGGGCAAACCATTTCCTCGCTATACGCTTCACGGTAAATTGGTATAGTCAAACTAAATAATACACGTAAATGGTTAGACATAACCAGGGACGACAAAAATATCCGTACTTGCGGATAAAATTCACCACGGGCACATGGCACATACCCATTATTAAACTAAGCAAATTACATATATCTTTACTTAAATATATAAGACCCACTCAACTTTCGTAAAAAAAAACACATTTTTTTTACGGAAATTGATGAAAACACCAAAGAAAGGAAAACAACAAAAACCAACAACCACCACCCCGCAGCAACACCTGCCGGACAGGAAAAGAAAAACAAAGAGAGAACCCCAGGAGCCAGACAGAAGGGAAGACACAGTAGCCCCCAACCCACCCCCCACACAAGCCAAGGGAAACCACCACCAAAACCCTTGATAAGAGAGGAATACGTCGACTTCACCGAGTAACGGCCATCTATGTTAAGAGTCCAAGACCACTCACCCCCCTATCCACACGCGAAAGTCTAGACATAACCACCAATAGTTCATTAAGCAGGTCCGCTTCCAAAACAAAAAGAGGCCTCCTCCACCTAAAGTCTTAAACACTCCCCTCCCACACTCCTAAATCGCCCACTCTCCCATCCTCCTGAAGGGATAACTGAAAAAGACGGCGAAACCGGTCCCTAAGAAGGATCGGCCCACACCACGGGTCATGCCAAAACTGGGTCGAGTGACCGTTACCAATCACCCTAGCCACCCCGTTCAAGAACCAATCACTCAAGGCCTCTCCATCACCCCCAGAAGGCAAATATTGGACCACCACGATGAACGCTTTTTGCTTAAAATGCAATGTATGGATATTATTATGTTTCAAGAGTGGCATGAATGCGGTGAACTTTTGTTGTTAAATTTTCAGTAATTATATTAAAAAAAATAATGAAAAGTCATTTAAAAAAAAAAATGTTATCTATGGATATATGTGTATAATTGTGGATACCTCAAAATCTTTAGATTATCTATTTAGTAAATACCCGCACAGATATGGGCCAAACACAGATGTCATATTTATCCAACAAAGCAGACACATATGTCATACTATATCTGTGTTTATAGATATTTATTTGCATCCCTAGACATAACTAAACATTTGATATATGGAGGTGTGAGTTAAAACCCACAACAGTTCTCTTCTCCACACTGATTTAACCATTAGACTCTTTAAAAACAAAAACAAATAAGTGATTTCCAGCCAAATACACACCTGGTATGAAACCATCTACAATCATATGTTACATGAAAACAATTTAATTTCATTATTTGATTCTTTTAATACTTTAAACACTTGTATGCTACTTAAATTGTTTTCCATCGTTTTTCATAATAATAGCACAAATTAAATAGATGACACATCATACACTTCTAAGCATTGTTGTCAAAATCCTGACTTAAATTCTAAAATTCAGGATTTTCCGACTTTATTCACCTTCAACAACTCAAATTCATAGCAAAATCGAAAATCATAAAATCGCGTCAAAATCGTGAAATTCGTACAAAATTGCATGATTTTAAAGGATTTTGATGTATTTTGTCCATTTTTTTTAGTTTTTGTGGCTCTAAACTGACTCATTTATGATTATATACAATTTATAACATATATTTAGCATTATTTTTGTTTTGATAGAATCCATCGATTTTAATTGCGATTTTACTATTTTTGATTTTGCTATCTTATATCGATTCTACAAAAGTAGTTGAATAAAATCATTTGATTTTCATTGCGATTTTACGATTTTTGATTTTGCTCTTCCCTTTCGACCTGAAGCAATATCCCGATTTTGACAACCTTGTTTCTAAAGAACAAATCTAGAGAGCCCCACTTTATCTCCTGTTTCTTTGACATCGTTCAAAGTCTGCTGTCTATACTCCCTCAAAGTGAATTTCTTATATACAGCTGGCTTGTTTTCACTTTGTATAACTGCATCATTGTAGGGACAATAGAAAAATGCTGTAGAAAACCTCTCTACCTCTTCAGCAGCAACCACTCTGTGTTTTATGCTTTTGTAAACATCATTGCTTAATGCCTGCAAGGACATATATATTGGAGTAATTAAAGGGTCTTTGAGGCCATATTTCGTCAACCTATAAGACAAAAAATATTGATAATATTTTTACTTACTGTAGTTAACTAATTTCCTACTCTTGATGATTAACTTTTTTATATTATGATGTCCAACTAATGATGAGTTAACCGAAAAATTAAGCTTGTAGGATGAGAAAACTTTGGCAAAACATTATGGTTGGCAATTAAAAGAGTAGGATATACAGTAAGCAATCATATGTATCATATCTCAATCTAATGTATAAGATAAATTATAAGAAAATAATTTCCTGATTGATCACCTTCATAAAATATAAATATAATTTTGTCACAAGGGTTCTTTTATGTTTTATATATAATATTATACATCATATTATTCTTTGGTTTATTGAAAATATAAAATATAAAGTATGTCTTATCTGGATTTTAACTTAAGCATATAGTAGAATATATCACATAGTTATTCAGCTATCTTATCTTATCTTATCTTTGTTTTTGAATGGCATATACATATATATATATATATATATATATATATATATATATATATATATATATATATAAACACATACACACACTAAAAAATGATAAGGTGTTCATTATCATGCTACACCTTTTGGTTTTGGACAAAAAAAAACCACTTTTTTTATTTCTTTTAAAGTAATTAATGGATGTCTTTTAAAGTTATTTTGCAACTCATCCCAACTTTTTCTCTTTTGAAGTTTAATTTTTCCACGATGATTGAAAATACATAAATGATAGTGTTGGCTGTTGAGAAAAAAATACATAGATGTAATATTTCTGCTGTTGACTTGTATTATTTATGCTTAATAGTAGTTTTCGCCCCTTAACTTTCACGGAGTTGTGATTTTGGCACCCTAAAAGAAAACTACAAAATCGTCCCTTAAGTTTTGCAAATGTAGCAGTTTTGGCCTCCAAGGCCAAAAAATATATAAAACAATAACACGTGGCACCTCACTTAGGGTGCCACGTCAGTGTAGACCGAGTCAAAATTGGCCTTGGGGGCCAAAACTGCCACAGGTGCAAAACTTAGGGGCGGTTTTGTAGTTTTTTTTTTAGGGGACCAAAATCGCAACTTTGAAAAAGTTAGGGGGCTAAAACTGCTATTAAGCCTGTTATCTATTAACTTAGTTCACCATATAATTGAAAGTCAATATCATATCATGCATGTATATAAACTTATATTTAATATAACGTTATTTGCTATGATATTGAGATAAGTAAAGAGTTGTACATCGGAAAATGTACGATGTGACAATATATTTATAAGTGAAAGTAAAGTCAGTTTTCTAAAAATGAGTTGAACGTAATATAAAAATTTAATATAATGTGATAGTCTATCCAATTTTCATTGGGTCACATACTATCATGTCACCATTGTTAGACTACTCAGATTACACTTCGTATATCTAGTCTTAGGAGTGAGGCAATGTATCAATAGATGAAACTTGAATATGAATTTATGAAGAAGGGCAATTCTCACTCAACCAAATGTTTAAGAGCCAAGGTTAATGTTCGATACACTATTATTAAATTACATTAAATTAATTTTATCGTATCTAAATAATAAATAATATTAAATAATTGTATTTTTTTTGTATATTAATTAACATAAAAATGTATAAACATGATCTACATATATAACACTACCTTTTGAAGAAGAAATTGAAGAATATATTCTTAGGTTCGATATCATTGGAAAATTAGATTAGATGAAACTTTTTTTTTTCATTTTCTAAAATAACAATTAATTTAAATGCTGGTATACAGGAGATCTCCCAAAATGATCACCAAGCAAAAGATTTTTATTCAGAAATACAGTGTTAGACAATAATAAGAAGAGGAGTCCCCCCACCCCCCAACAAACTCATCTCTGGTTTTCTGTGTTTCTATATTGGACTATTATATTAATAATTTGGAGGGTTTTGTACCCATTACCCTGTGCAAACTGAAAATGGGAGATACATACATATTTGACATTATTATAAGACATGTCCCTCTCAACATAAAAATTAACAATACTAATATTATATTTATTTTAAAAAAAATATCATGCAAGACAGGGCTGGAGTACCTCTTGTATTATATTTTATTTATATATTTATATATACTTGATTTGTCATTTAGAATAGGGAAAAAAAGTAACATTTGCAAATTTAAAAGATATAATGAGAGGACATAAATAAAATCAAGAAAATTAACCTGAAATAAATCGCCAATATTAACAACTAGAGCACTTGGATTAGGCTTGACATCAATCCATTTTCCATCTTTCATCAATTGCAATCCCCCAACACTATCTTGATAGAGTATGGTAAGGAAACTAGTGTCACAATGAGCCAAGAGGCCAAACACTTCTGAAGATATAGGGCATGGAGGATATCTATTTAGTCGAATGAAAGAACTTTTTGGCAAGTAATTCTCTTGAAAATGGTTGGATTTCATATTCACTTTGAGGGCAAGAATCTCCACCAAGTTTTCGGCAAGAGCATTCATTCTTGTTGCAAAAGCTTCAAGGCTTGATCTATACTCACAAAGTATGTACTTCTATAAGGCATGGTAAAATTACATATGACAACAGCATTTACACACATAAGTATC
>Ga0315914_1000865_pt1 | contig 42140 bp, 16 predicted proteins | sample MpolenodulesMG_FD_203920 | JGI IMG/M metagenome (GOLD analysis project Ga0315914, IMG submission 203920) | Medicago polymorpha root nodule microbial communities from Los Angeles, California, United States - elongated nodules | ecosystem: Host-associated > Plants > Roots > Nodule | place: USA... | reverse complement strand
CTGAACTCACTCAGACTCTGAACTACTTCAGACTCTGAACCTGAGGACAGTCATCTAGAACGTTAAAGAAGAAGTTTCCAAAAACACAATTCAACCCCCCCTTCTTGTGGTTTTTCTCACCTTCAGAGATTGTTGGGTATTTGTATTGGCTGCATTATTGCTAAATCAAATATCCATGATTGTGATGTTGGAAACTATGTTCCATCCTGGCACGGTTAAGTGTGCCCTGGTTGTATGCCTCTGATGTGTTGGATGATGACTCAACATGTCCATTTTGCAGTTGTGCTACTTTTCCTCATGGTTGTGGATTGAAGAAATGTATGTGTGGTATCTCTCTACCTTGTCTGTATGGCCTCAGTTTGTTTTAACAACAAATAAATCCAAAGGGGGAGATTGTTGGGTATTTGAGTATTGGCTTCATTGTTGCTAAAACAAATACTCATGTATAATGTTGGATACGATGTTGCAACATCTTGGCACGGTTCAGTGTGCCCTGTTTATGTGGCTTGGTTTACACAATCTTTATCTTTATAAGGAAACCAAACCTTATTTCTTGATCACCAAGTATCGTATTTTTGTCCAGAATCAGCTGGATGATTTGTTTCTAAAATATAGATAATATTTTAGGATTCCTTGGTGGTGTGTTTGGCGGTTCCTGAAGATGTTCCTACTTTTTAGGAGTTACCATATTTGTTTCAGATTTGTTACGTGAGATTCCATGAAGATTTTATTCACGTGACTTGTGGTCCAAGAGACTTGTGTTTCCAGAAGAAATATATTTTTCAGATGGATATTTTTAATTGTGAAATATATTTTCAAAAGAGATTTTGGAAAATATATTTCTGAAGAATATTTGTTTCAATATATTTCTAAGAAGATTATTTGATACAAATATATGTTTAGCCTATGACGAAAAAGCCCATGCTGATGAATGGCTATATAAGGAAGACTCATACCCTAGTTTTATTTACCAATTCAATAGTTTTGAATTGAGTCTTTAGGGTTTCGACTTGTGGTTTATTTGTGAGCCCCTCTTTGTATCACCTTGATGCATTGAACAGGACCTTTAGTTGAGTTGTAATGGATCAAAACTATCGATTGATAAAAGAGTCATTTTTAGGGTTTTGAGTCGTCTTACACGTGTGTTCTTCGCTTGTATCGTTTGTGATGCAAGTCTAGGACTATTTATTGAGTTGTAAACTCGTGTTCAGTACTCCGAAGCTGTGAAGCAAGGAGCTAGGTAGATTGTGTACTACACCAAAGCTGTGAAGCACGGTGTTAGGTGGTTTGTTTGAAGGTAACTTCATCTTTTTGTTTGTGTTTAAGTTTGATAATCACAGGGGTTGTGATTGACTGTAGGATAGTGAGATGAGATCTCATATCTAGGAGTTCCTAGGTTGAAATCAATATGGGTAGGTCCTAGGTCTAGAGTTGTAAACGAGGAGTTTGCTTATAAACTTAGAATAAGGACTACACTAGTGGATTTTCTTCCTAGCTTGGTAGCCCCCAGGTGTAGGTGAGTTGTGCCGAACTGGGTTAACAAACTCTCTGTGTCTTTTACCATCTTATCGTTTATTTTCTTGCACATTTTATGTTTGTTAGCCTGATGTTGGAACATTAAATGCAACATTTGTTTTCTGTGTTTCTGGAGTTGGAACTTCATTGAACATCTTCTAACTGACGCGCTAGAAATTCAACATCCGTTATATTTGCCTTGATTTGTCTGTTTTCTGCTAGCTTGATGTTAAAACGTCTCACTCGACATTCTGTCAAACAACTTGAACATATTTCAAGCACACATCATAGTATCACTCCCCCTAAATATAAGAACCTATGAGTGACTACTAAACATATTCCACTACTCCCCCTGAACTCATTCCTCTCATTTTTGTTGTTGCACATTCCCAATTATACAATACAAGTGAGCTATGATCTTTGGACCTTTAGAATAAATGTTCCTCTCATTGCTCCTTCGCCACCTCCTTTTGACTTGTTTATTTACGCGGTGCATAGAGTTTCTTGCATTGTGAGGCATAGCGAAGCAAAATCCATGCTTTCTAGCTTCTAAAGGTGTTGGTGAGCCACTTGCCTGCACTTTGACTTTCTCCACCAGCACTCTGCCATCATTAAAAAATTAAAATCAACAAATTATTAAAAATCTTGAACTGAATCTATTTTATGCAGTAATTTTTAGAAAATCCTAGCTTATTTTTATTATTTCGATTTTCATATACAATAAGAATCACTTCCCCATAAAAACCTAATCAATCAAATTATTTCAGTGGCTAAATCAATAAACCTTTCAATCATGATATCTGTAATGCCAACACTAAATGTATCTAGAAAGTTTAGCATGTGCATTATCTTTAGTACTGGATACATTAAAATTTACAACAATAAGTCTTCGAATGGATAATTATATACAACAATACGTGTTCGTACAATTAATAAATCAATACTACTCATCCAATACATAGCCATAAACACTTGAATCCTTCAGAGAATCTTGCAACCGGTACGATCGAGCCCTCGTTGAATATCCATCCGGCCACATGCTTGCTAAATCCTGTTGAACAACCTGCTGATCTGAAACAAAGAGGATTGGGATGAGACATAATGTCTCAGTGAGTTCTACCTAATCCTAGGCTATAGGTAACCTCGGGGAAAACCTAGGGTTACCACGTGTCTCTAATACAACCATTCAGTTGATTATACGTATGTGAAACATATTAACCTAGATGATCGTGCACACTAGTATCGTCATAAGGTTATTCATATCTTAGCTTACGAGTCTTGTTATTATCTACATGTCATGGCGGTCAAGGGAACCTAAGACCGCTACGTCATGATACGGTAAACGCATCAAAACATAACCATAGCTTATTCATGACACGATCCTAAATTGGACGATCAGGGAGGCACTAAGATCGCCGACAGTATATCTTCATCAACTATTCATGTACTTAAGCTTACATATGTCTCACAACATATCATAATTGTATCATACCATATTCATAGCCATTCATTATGTTAGAGGTTAGCGTGTAACGAACAACATTATCTTGGTTCGTTTTACGGATTAATCCCGAGTGGAGTAACCCCGGATATTAATCCCTTTACTCCTCTTAATGTCGTGTGGGCCTATCTTACGGAGCGTATCCCGTCCCCCTTTGCGTGAACCTCTTGTATCCCCCTTGACGTGGATAACGGAAAGACACGACATGTTCATTTTACTTATAGTCTTGATCACACTTAAAGGGCTTATACTTGATCTTACTTGAATGATCACCACAAGTCAGTAACCTACTCGTTTATCAGTGAATCATTATGTGGATAATCTTAATCCTACATAACTTATACCTAATGTACTTAGGTTACACGATCATATACTTCTTCACGACGATCTACGTCGTGGCTCTATAGTTTTCCCATCTTAGGGTTAACTTCTACCCGTACGTGATTCGTTTTATAACTCTCAAGTGCCATTCATCATTTAATTGTCAATGATTGCCCATGTATTTCTTTAAAGATCTTTAGATGTAATGTGCATTCGATGCATGATGTTATAAAGGGTTTTTAACGTATAAAGGACTGCTAAAGCAACCCCCGGAAACCACCACGGACCCTAGGGACGAGCTGACACCTTTTGTAAAGCTGTCATTTTCGCCCCCAGGTTGGATAATAGCCAAATGATGTTGGAGCAATTTCGCTATTAGCCAAATTTTTGGCTATTAGCGAGTTTCTTCAGCCCAGATTTTCCAGAAACGTGTTTTACATAAAAATCTTGTTTTTCAATCAATCTAATGCACATTATTCATCCATAACATCATAAAAACAGTCCATAACATTTGCATGGTGACAATTAACAAGTAATTATCATAAATGGCACAAAGGGGTAACTAAGAACCCTAAACATGAAATTGTTCATCATTCATATTCATACAAGTTCACACAAACCCAAAGGTGAGGGAATCTATCTATAGAACTCACCTAGTACTTCTTGTAATTGCATCAAGCTACAAGTTTACCCAATTCCAAACCCTAGCCATTGCATCTCTTGCTGAACATGTCCTAAAAGCTCCAATGCATCATCAAACCAACTCTTTTAATTGTTTCATACTTGTGAAGCTACCATGATCCATACTTGATCACCAATTGCATAATCTTGGAAAGCTTTGGATGGATTGGAGATTGAAAGAGGGCGCCACTTCTAGAGAGAAGGAGGAGAGAATCCAAAACCTCTAAACCTAGAGAGAGAAAGTCCAAGCAAGAATGAGTTTCTTGTGAACAAACATCCCTATATACCACTTGCATGCAATTACCAAAATACCCTTCATCTTAAACGTGTTTATCCTGATACTGATAATTAAACCCGTGCTTAATTGACATTGCATGATAAAACATTCTCTGTCGACTTGAATTCCCTAAACACTTAACCTCTGACACGTCCAATTGATAAAACTCCTATAACTAACGAGCGGGATATTACACTCCACCCCCTTAAAGAAATTTCGTCCTCAAAATTTAGAGGTTACTTACAAACCACTGTGACTAATACTTGGCATCTTTGGTTCTAGGTACATGGTGTCCGATCATACATGATCAAAAGGTCCGAAGTATACTTCTCTCACCGAAAACATGTAACACACCCCGACTTAAATCCACATATTTATCGAACATGATCCTCTTAGTCATGTAAGTCTCCTCAAAATCTAGAATTATCTTAAAATACCGTGATTGAAACTTGTCTTTGTTGCGTGTTGGACTAGTTACTTCAGGTCTATAGCCTACCCGCTTGACAGTAACTAATCACACCACTAACTTATTAATAACCGGAACACTCAGGATTTGCCTTTCTACTGGGGTCCTAATGGAATCCAGGTTTGCCTTGCAGTGCTTACTTGCATCTGAAATATCTTTCTGTTCATGTGGATACTCAATACATCCCTGCCATAACCATGGAAACCTCTGAAATTCTTAACTTAGGCGTAACTTACAAGAATACACGATCTTCCTTACTGAACTTTAAGACTTTTGCCTCCTACTTAAACCGCTTATCAGACGACTCTGCAAAATTCTTTTCTGTTCTCGGAGTCTTAAGAAAACTTCCAATCTCGTCTCAAATTCCCTATAAAAGAATTTCATGGGTGACTAATACAAACTCGACATGGAGAAAATAAAATCAACACGCTAATACGCCTGACCAATATTAGCAAGTCCCTTTGTTCGTATATTCCTGAAATTTCTGACTTAGACCACTTGCACTTGAATACATTATCGAAATCCTGAACACCCTGTACGATCTCCATCTTACACAATTATTGAACTGGTTAACCTTAACTACTCAAAGGATCCAATCATTGAGCAATTCACCTTAAAATGGTTAACTCCCAATAACCACCTTGTAAGGGTTTAGCATATTACTCAAATACATCTTATACACGTCCAATTCCCTCAAGCGTCGTGCCTTGTTAAATAATAATGATACTTGTCTGACGTTTTCTTTTGTTTCAAGAAACCTTAAATATTAGCATATAGGTCCTTGGAACAAATAGGTGCATAATTTTTTTAAAAGGACATTGTGAAACTGAGTCCATAACGGCACTGCAGAACCATAGGACGAGCCAACACATTTTAGAAAGTTGTGCAACTCGCCCCAAGCTCTCCAATGGCGAGTTGACTCTGGAGTTTGCACGCCTTAAGTGAGTTTAATCGCTTATGGCGTGTTTCACCAGTTTAAGAAATGTAAAAATCATGTTTTAAAATAAACTTCACTTCCAAGTCCCTTAATACATATCTTAACTCTAGGAGTCACAAAAGTCATGGTTCGACAATATTATAGCAAGTATCGTTATCACTTAACAAGCATGGCATAGGAGGGCATGAATCGCATCGTGCAAAACTTAATAATCGTGTCTTCCTTCGTGGTAAAATTTTTAACTTCAAAAGTGGATTATTCCATGTTCTTTTCAACTTATATGTATATCTTAGACATACATTACTACATAACATAAATCATGTAGCATTCTTAAACCACATGACAACATCTCCTTCCCCTATTCCAAAAGTACCGAACTTGAATCTTCAGAACTTCACATCCGGATAAGGCTCGAGTATTGTTATCTTCTCCTAAGTAGTACCTCTTTTTCGAATATCGGTTATTACGCTTGATGACTCGATCATTACCCTGAGTCGCAAGGAAGAACTTTCTGGATCTTATAAGTATTCCTCTTGTCTTAGTACATAACCCTTTCTAGCCGACTGACAATTCTTGCGCGTACTCGACATTACCAACTAAGCAACCCGATTACCACACTAGAGGCAATTCCAATACCTCTTGACTTACTTAGGTAAGGACACATCCATTATATTCTTACCACGCCTTCCATCAACTATTCGAGTTTCACGATTTGAACTTGATGCTTTAAACTTCTTACTCAATCCTTACCGATCAATCTCTGTTGCGCCACTCTGATTTATCAGCTGACTTTTAGCAATAGACATTAATCCGTTGAGACGGGTGAAACTTCACATTCTTCCTACTATATGGTTACCAATTTCATGAATTATTCTTATGAATTTCTCATGCTGCGATCAAACGGAACAACCATCACTATACCAACTACCATCACTTGGCTCCTCTCTATACCAACTACCATCACTAATTCATTTCATTTTGAAATTCAATTCCTCATTTTTTTGTTCTATTTATGTCCACGCCATACAACTAAGTAAATCAAATAGACAATTTCATTTTATGCGCTACATTTTTTAATTTGAGAGGAAGGTAGCATTTCAGAACAAGTATGCGATATCTAGTTCAGTTGACAAACCATTGTTCAGCTTTCAGGTAATTATTGAAATATAGTTATTTCTATGTTTTTTATTTTGTTTGCTAATATTAACTGCCACTTACAATTTTGGTTCATGCATAACTTAGCAAATTACTGAAGATGGGCAAAATTGAAAATCCAAGTCTTTAAGATTAAACATGTTAGTGAATTGATGAAACATTGACCTTTTTAATTACTCAATATTACTAAGGAACTTTAAATTAGTTTTCTTTGGCCTCCTTCCACGTTTCGGCATTAATATTACAAAATATGGTATTTCTACTATGGTAACACATTGCAAAAATGTCCATATGATTACATGAATTTATCTTATTCTGTATTGACAGAAATTGATCACCCGTTGAAAGTAAAAACATTGCAAATTAATATATGTACATTTAGACGTAATGGTGTTTTGTTAATACAAAGGTGTACTATTTACTCAAACAGAGAAACACATAATTCTTTTATTTACGGATGGTGAGATGGTACACTTTGATAATTACAAAATGAAATGATATGTGCTTGAAGGAAAGATTATATCTTGTAGTAATATTGGTTAGAAAGTTTTTATTCCAAGGTTAAGTTATTTACTCTTTTCTCAAACACAATGTAACTTGATTTATGATATTGAAAATGATTCTAATTTGATTTATTCAACAGTATCTTTGTACTCTTTATTGAAATGTTATACATAATACATTTAAAAGTCTATCGACGACTAATAATATAGTCAATTTGATGCTTATATATATATGAAACTCGAAACAAACCCGTGCATCCCACGGGTCGGGGTCTAGTTATAATAAAATGAAGAATAGTGTGCAAACCCTATTCCCAACCCTACTTGTCTAAAATGACTATTTTGCCCTCAATTTTTGTCATGTCATTCAATTATCTATTTATTTTGTATTGTGTAGTCAATCATACGTTTTAATGGTTTATGTGACTCAATGATTAGGAAATTCTTCTACATATGAACTCATTGGATTTGTAAATCGTAATTGTTTGGTTGCTTCCATGACCTTAATGTTTCATTGCTAATTGAGAGAAAAATTATGTTGGAGGCAACTGATCAAAGGAAAACAAGAAACAATGTGAGAAATGAATTATTGAAAGTTGTTAGTCATGTGATGTGGTAGTTATTAATCACACATAATGAATTATTGGAAGTTGTTAGTTATGTGACGTGCTTGTTGTAATCTAGCTATACTATCTATCTATCTTTACTATATTGCAAACTAAACTTGAGTTTTTCTTATACAAGTATTGTCATGAGGTGACATGTCTAGATGAGCTCAAATTTCAAATTCTCTATTGAAACCTTGCCCCTCTCCTAACTATTCCCTCTAATTCATTATTTATTCTTCACTAAATCAATTTAATGATTATTGGACTCTATTATAGTCGATAAAACTCATGTGACTCATTATAACAAAATGGAGAATAATGTGCAAACCCTATTCACAACCCTAATTTTCTAAAATGACTATTTTACCCTCTATTTATTGTTGCAAAATTACAATTTCGCCCTCCTCCTCTTATCTCAAATATCTTCTTTACGACTATAAATATGGAGTTTTGGTGGTGCACATCAATTCTTTTTGTCCTATCACTCTTATCTCACATCTCTATTCACAATATGAATCCATACGATATAAATTTATATGACATTCAATATGTTCTTACAAAACAATCAATAGAAGGTTTTTTCAATAAAATTTTCATTTTTATTTGTGCTTTAAACGATTATTTATATTCTTTATTGTGCTAATATTTGATGTAATTTTGTTTTCTACCTCCCTTGATCCCTGCATCTTTTTCAGACACGACATATTTCTTGAGACAATGAAACTGAAGTATAGGACATATCATGTTGAATTTGATATTAATTATGTAATTTATATATTTCATGCCTTTTCTCCCTTTATACCTATATTTTAGTGATCCATATTCACATTTTTTTCTGTCGACTAAAGTTATATTGTTCGATGTTTGTGCAAAAAGGGTATTGCTAGATTGACATACCTATTTGCCGATGACTTTGGTGCTAAAATTAATTTTCATGTCAGCACAAAAAAAAAGATGATGATATTTGATGTTTGGAATAAAAATACAAGATAGGTTTGGCAATCAATTCAATGATCCTACTTTTGATCCTCCAATGATATTTACCATTCAAAAAGATGGTGATATTTGAGATGTTCATCATTTTCTATATTTCTTTGTAAAGTAAAATTCTAATGCTAGAGTTGTGCCTATGTGGCACCTCTAGAAAAGCTTAATTTCTCCTATCTTATTTTATCCGAAAATCTAATACTCCCGTAAGTTACAAATCTTCAATAACTTGACTTCATGTTGCATAATGAATATGATATATGTCTCAATTTTATTAAAATTGATCGGTTATATTTTTCAATCTTCCTCAATCGATATGTACGCGATAATAGATAAAACACTATATAGGTCATTTTATTAGACTATCAGGGCAAGATTTTATTAAAATTTATCGGTTACATTTTTCAATTTTTTTCAACCTAAGTGTAATAGGTAAAACACTATATAGGCCATTTTATTAGAAGAACAGTGCAAGATTTTATTAAATGTATCACTTACATTTTAGATTGATTGCTATCTATTTAGTTTTAGTCTATAAAAAATTATATATGTATGCTTTGTTATATACTTATGCTTGTTCTCCATCACTAATCCTATCATTGTTATCAATACTCTTGAAACATCTTTCACATTTTATCTAGCGACAAAAAGTGGAGTAGTAATTTTAAAAAATTTCATAAGTTCTCTATATGAGTATGTTGTTTGGTGATGAAAATGCACTGCAATATTGTTATTTATGTACATCTTTCTAATATAAAATATATTTTTACATATATTAAAACATAAGACCGTGCGTCGAATGGGTCGGCATTCTAGTAGATATAAATTGGGAGTACGATGTAAGGCCAATTATATAGTGCACATGTGAGATAAATCTTGCATCATACACAAATTAGTTTTCATCATTGAATCAATAAATCTCATCAATTAATTAAATAAAATATGATATGATTTTTTATCCAATGGTGAAAAAGTCACTTGTGCAAGGCCATTTTATTTTTACATGTTAGACAATTCATTTCATTTTGTTTTCTTAAATAAATTTATACACCAACAAACTTTTTTTTTACAAACAAAATGTATGGTTAGCTCTATTTGCATGCATGTAAAATGTCACATGTACAATAGTATTTGCGTGTAAAGTTACAGTTAGTATATGAATTTAATGAAATTCGATGCAAAAGTCATGTGGATCATATGAAAAGATGGTGCAAGAAAAGGAGAACCATTTAGTGTTTTGTGAAGCCACAGATCACAAAGCATCTTTATATGGAAAAATGTCAAAATGAATTTTGAATGTTTTTTACGCAAAATTGTGAATGTTTTAATATACGTGTTGCGTACAAGTTAGAGTGTTTGCAGTACGGATTTTGATAGATTTTAAAAGAAAAATTCATCCGATTCAAAGTACAGTTGCATGTACTTCACTTTAGTTTTATTCTTCAATTATGCAATTTAGATTAGTTGATTTATCGATGAATAATTAATATTTATCCCATGTCAAATATTATATTATAAAGTAACTATAAGCAGTGGTGGAGCCAGAAATTTTATAGAGCCTGGATAAATATCGTAAAATGTTACTACCTTCCTGCGAATAATTTCACATTTTCTGAGGATATATATTTCCTGAGGATCTAAAATCCTAAGGTATTACCTCACCTGGGAACCTAAATCCTTGACAAAATCTGTAGGAAATGTGTTTCCTGCAGAATTTACACAAAAATCCGCAGGTAAATTCGCAGGAAAAGCTAAAAGTTCTAGTAATGACTGAACTTGCTACAAAGAAAGTTGGAGATGAGCCTGGACTAGTGCCCAAACCAGCTAACTGGGGGTGACTCCGCCTCTGACTACAAGTAAAGAATATTACAACTTAGATGCTAAAAACCCGCCCCTGACTACAAGTAAAGAATATTACAACTTAGATGCTAAAAACTCTATTTATTTATTTATACATAAAGAAGTGTTTCATATGTGTGGCCTTTGTATAATTAGAAAAAACCGTCTAAATTCTCCATACCTAATCAATTAGTATACGTGAGTATCGCCTAAATCAACGAATTAAAATTGTAAAACATATGAACCTTAGGGTCTTTCTTGGATGCAAAAACTCACATGCATCCCACAATAAAAGAAGAGAAATACTAGTACATATTAATATATTATATACACTATACTAGTTTTATTTCAACTAAGTGACTCACACAACTCACCGTGAAACATGTCATAGAAGTCTGAAAATACTAAATTTTATAATACATATTGACGTGACGAACCATAATTCTTTTGTATTGGCCAAGAAAACTATACCTATGTTAGTGTAGTGGTCAAAGAATGTTATTCCCCTTACGAAATTCACAAGACCAATGAAATGTGCAACAAGTGAATAGGTGACAAATAAAGAATTCCACTTGTCAAATTCATCTCAATTTTCAAATGAAAATGAATATTTTTACAAGATATTTCTAAATCTGTTGAGTTTTGCATGTTTCAAGGAGTCATGGCTACTTTCACTCCGGTACTTGCGCTCGAAAGAGCTTGTTTGCTTGCTGCTTGTTTAGGGAGCTGTTGGCACTTGAATTTGGTTACCGTGTTGGCGGTTAATCTATTTGTCATTTTTAAAATTTAACTGATTTTGCAGATGTTCACTTTTCATGTTTTTTGTAATCTTGTTTTGCACCTGTACGCGGGTTCGCGGGGTTACACTTGTGACTAGTGAATTTTTGTTAGATTAGTTTTGGTCTGATCATTTGGTATTGTTTTGATGATGTATTCTCAATTGGGTTTGTACTTGGGTCAGGTCTTATGGCCCCATCCTTTGTATCTCTCTTTTAATTTATCTTAATTTTAATTTTGCTTAAAAAAATAAAATGAAAAAACTTTTTAATACTCTTTTTCCAATACGTCCCCTATTATTAGTTGAAATATGTGAGTTTGGCCCTATTAAGTAGCGGTCATATCCAAATTTGCAAATGAGGGCCAAGTGTGGATTGAAGCCATCCCCCACCTTTGTTACTTTGGCCTTAATTCCTCTTCATATATTGTTGCCTTTTGATTATTGAATATATCTATAGACAATTATGAAGAAAAATATTTAGATTAGACGTCAATAGTGTAACCAGATATTTGACTTATGATTATAATCTTGTTTAATCCAAGTAGCTTACTTTACTTAGTTAAATCAAAAGGTTTAATTATTATGTCATTGATGGTTAGTTTAAATGATAAGGAGTTGATTCCCTTATAAAATTATATGGTCAATTTTCGTTGTCAATGTGAGGATCTCTTTAATGGATAATATATAAATACCTCTAAATTCTGTTTGAGCGATAAAACTGCCTTGACCCTAGTGAACTCCCGATGTTTAACTTACCTAAACTTTTGCTTCATAAAAAACAGGCTTAATGTTTGAATTGAAGCTCACATCAAACTCTATGCAGAGCTATTTATTAAGCAGTACTACGAATAATTCAAACATTAAGAAAGTCTCTCAAGAAAGAGAAGGGAAAAAACAAAGAAGGGTGAGAGAAAGATATTATTTAGTATACAGTTTCATGAAAGGAATGTCTTGCTATTTTAGATTTCTGTCGTATTAATTACCAATGACCAAAGAGGAACATGGCAATAGAGTTGACTTAGTCTTTGTCTACAACCAGATATTATATTTTCTTATAAAACAATTATACCTCATACCTAACATTTGAACCATTGAAAATAACATCAATATTGATGTCAGATATTCTAAACAACCATATTCCAATTGACTATTTATTCATGAAAAGTGAGGGTTTTTAAAAATATAAAGTGTACTAAAGAGAATGGTCCACAACAGAGTAGAATACTATCTATAATCAACATAATAATATTTTTAAATATCTCTGATTTCAAATCAGAAGGTACAAAAATCTTTTTAAGCAACTAACATTTACTAAAAGATATTCTTTCATATATAGGAGTCAAAGATTGCAAACCTAGTTACATTTTAATGGATCAATTATGTGTCAATTATTTGTACATCACAATGAAAATGAAGCTATGATCCTTTACACTAGTGTTGCCAAATAGCTGTTATGCTATTGCAAACAAATTGCTATTGTTCTGCGATATATTATTTAGTACAAATCTGTTATCTCTTGTGGTGTTACAACAATGAAGTGTCGCGAAATTTAAACAAACTACTATTTTTTACAATTTGCGATTGACGACACCACCTTACATAATTTCATTTTGATAATAAACAGACAAAAATGTGAACTAACATGATAGTCATAGACAATAGTACCATATAGACTTAAAAGAGACAAAGAATTCAAAATTGAAGTGATTAATTGATCAACAAACTATGAAACATTTGAGTTTGCATTGATCCTGTTCTGCATAATCTAAACAAACATTTTTTTTCTTTCATTTCTTTGTTTTGTATACAGCACTTTCTACTATCTAGAACATAAAAACACATTAAAAACACAAAAGCATTTAGATGAGATGATACGGGTCTTTTCTAACTTAACTAAAGTTCTGGGTTACTGGGTTCGAATTGCGCATGCAGCAGCGTTAAAACTCTTAGGGAGAGCTTGCTACTCATTTGGGTCTCACAATGCTCGAGGGATTAGTCTCTGCAATTGCGCGTGAAGGATACCCGATTTACACACAAAAAAATACATTAAAAAGCAAAAGAAAAAAAGAAGTAAAAATCAGCCTCAGAATTTCCATTTCAATGTCAATCTTCTATACAAATTTCATTCATAACAAGATGTTAATTAAACTTCATCACACTTCATTGGAGCATAACCAAGTCTAGATTTCTTCATATCATACAAAATTTGAAAATTCTGTTGCTGATAATTTCCAATTATTGAAAGTGCAGACTTAGGAGTCCCTAAAATAGCCAAACAAACAACATCATCAGATTCAATCTGAATAAAATAATTCTCAACAGGAAAATCCCAAACAGCTCCATCTGAAAACAATATTCCAAATTCAGGCAATTCCATTTCTTCAATTCCACTCACATTATAGCATGGCTTTAAAGGTGCAAAACTTTCAACTATTGAATAACCCTTAATTTTCTTCATGAATGCTTCTTGAATAATCTCATAAGGTGTAACTAGATATTTTACTTATGATTATAATCTTGTTTAATCCAAGTAGCTTACTTTACTTAGTTAAATCAAAAGGTTTAATTATTATGTCATTGATGGTTAGTTTAACTGATAAGGAGTTGATTCTCTTGAAAAATTATATGGTCAATTTTCGTTGTCAATGTGAGGATCTCTTTGATAAATAAGACTCTAAATTCTGTTTGAGCGATAAGACTGTCCTAACCCTAGTGAACTCCCGATGTTTAACTTACCTAAACTTTTGATTCATAAAAAATAGAGCTATTTATTAAGCAGTACTGCGAATAATTCAAACATTAAGAAAGTCTCTCAAGAAAGAGAAGGGAAAAAACAAAGAAGAATGAGAGAAAGATATTATTTAGTATACAGTTTCATGAAAGGAATGTCTTGCTATTTTAGATTTCTGTCGTATTAATTACCAATGACCAAAGAGGAACATGGCAATAGAGTTGACTTAGTCTTTGTCTACAACCAGATATTATATTTTCTTATAAAACAATTATACCTCATACCTAACATTTGAACCATTGAAAATAACATCAATATTGATGTCAGATATTCTAAACAACCATATTCCAATTGACTATTTATTCATGAAAAGTGAGGGTTTTTAAAAATATAAAGTGTACTAAAGAGAATGGTCCACAACAGAGTAGAATACTATCTATAATCAACATAATAATATTTTTAAATATCTCTGATTTCAAATCAGAAGGTACAAAAATCTTTTTAAGCAACTAACATTTACTAAAAGATATTCTTTCATATATAGGAGTCAAAGATTGCAAACCTAGTTACATTTTAATGGATCAATTATGTGTCAATTATTTGTACATCACAATGAAAATGAAGCTATGATCCTTTACACTAGTGTTGCCAAATAGCTGTTATGCTATTGCAAACAAATTGCTATTGTTCTGCGATATATTATTTAGTACAAATCTGTTATCTCTTGTGGTGTTACAACAATGAAGTGTCGCGAAATTTAAACAAACTACTATTTTTTACAATTTGCGATTGACGACACCACCTTACATAATTTCATTTTGATAATAAACAGACAAAAATGTGAACTAACATGATAGTCATAGACAATAGTACCATATAGACTTAAAAGAGACAAAGAATTCAAAATTGAAGTGATTAATTGATCAACAAACTATGAAACATTTGAGTTTGCATTGATCCTGTTCTGCATAATCTAAACAAACATTTTTTTTCTTTCATTTCTTTGTTTTGTATACAGCACTTTCTACTATCTAGAACATAAAAACACATTAAAAACACAAAAGCATTTAGATGAGATGATACGGGTCTTTTCTAACTTAACTAAAGTTCTGGGTTACTGGGTTCGAATTGCGCATGCAGCAGCGTTAAAACTCTTAGGGAGAGCTTGCTACTCATTTGGGTCTCACAATGCTCGAGGGATTAGTCTCTGCAATTGCGCGTGAAGGATACCCGATTTACACACAAAAAAATACATTAAAAAGCAAAAGAAAAAAAGAAGTAAAAATCAGCCTCAGAATTTCCATTTCAATGTCAATCTTCTATACAAATTTCATTCATAACAAGATGTTAATTAAACTTCATCACACTTCATTGGAGCATAACCAAGTCTAGATTTCTTCATATCATACAAAATTTGAAAATTCTGTTGCTGATAATTTCCAATTATTGAAAGTGCAGACTTAGGAGTCCCTAAAATAGCCAAACAAACAACATCATCAGATTCAATCTGAATAAAATAATTCTCAACAGGAAAATCCCAAACAGCTCCATCTGAAAACAATATTCCAAATTCAGGCAATTCCATTTCTTCAATTCCACTCACATTATAACATGGCTTTAAAGGTGCAAAACTTTCAACTATTGAATAACCCTTAATTTTCTTCATGAATGCTTCTTGAATAATCTCATAAGCTGGTCCAGCAAAATAAGTTAAAGTTGTGCCGGAATCGATTATTGTACCACCAGAACCATCTTCATTTAAATTCCAAGTTTCTTCTGGTATCTTTAGCACTTCACCACCAACCATAATAGATTTTATCTCAACATAGTAAAATGTGTTCTCTTTTCCACCAACAAAAGATGTGAAATTCAAATTAGGGTTACTAAGAAGCTTTTTGTTCTCACCAAATAACAATTTGCTACTAACACTTGAATTGCTATTTCTATCCACAAGACAATAGGAAAATGAATGACCATAGAGATTTTGAAGCTGTGAAGCAAATGATAATGGTCCTCTTCCTAATCCTAACAAACCGGAAGCGCCGCGAAATAGTCCTCTATTCCAATGACCACAACCAAACATAACATTTTCGACGATTTTGAACACGGATTTCCCGTTTGGTTTTGTAAGATTGACTCTAAATGTTTCAAGTGCGAAATCGCCAGTTGTGTTAGAACTATCACCGTACCAATAAAAATACGGACAAGTTTGATTCTCCTCAGCCTTACAAGGCCGAGGAGGATCAGGCGATGACACGAGTTGACATCGTGAATCGTGACAACTTATGTTCTTAAAAGAAGTGGAATCCTTAGAATCATAATATGGTCCATTTTGATCAAAACAAGCATAACAAGGAACACATTGAATCCAATTAAGATCACTACCGGTGTCGAGTATCAGAGAAAAATGTTTTGGTGGCGTACCGATGAACACATCGATGAAATACTCACCGGAACCAAAACTGACTCCTGATTCCAAGGTGGCCATAAGCTGAGTTGAATAGTTTCCGGTGAAATATTCCGGTGGTGCCGCCGGAGCAACAGTCGGCGGCTTATAGGACTTCTTTGACTGTTCCTTTGTTTTTTGTAGCCTTGAAATGGAGTTTTGGTTCTTCTTTTCAATAACCCTTCTATGCAGAGTTTGAATTCTTGTCAAGTCTTTAACTGCAAAATCGGAAAATGGCTTTTTAGACTCAAAATTATCATTATCATCATAAGGTTCTTCACTTGATTTGATTGTAACTTTTGAATGGCCAAATTTCTCAGAATTTGAGAAGCTGCAACCAGCATTCAAGTTTAGAATGGCTTCTAAAGAGAAGAAATGTAAAACAAGAAAAATTAGCATGAGAGAAAGTTTCAAAACCATAATGATAATGAAAAACTAATGAAAAATATCAACTTGACAAAGAAACTTGCAAAATTTCAGGCTAAAATTGAGAAAACTAGAAAAAGAACAAAATTTACAACAAGAGAAGATTAAGAAGAAAAAATACTAAAAAGAAGGACTAAACTTGAAGTAAGGTGAATGAAGAGAAAATGGTAGAATTTCAAGGCAAAAATGACAGATAGTACATAAGGAAAAAAGAGGTGACTCATATCAAGAACAAATGAGAAAAACAAAAAATGGTTTCATTGAATATAATTTTTTAAGCTCATGAGTTTCAAGGTGTATAAAGAAATTCAATATTTAATGGGAATATATAATAATTTTTGTTCCTCCTAAAGGGTATTTTCCTCTTGGTTTCCTCCTTAATTCATTGGTATGTACGAATCAGACCCATGTTGCAAAATTTAAGACTTTGCCGTATGGAAAATGATGACATATCAAAATAATTTCCTCACTAAGGTCTCATAAATTTTCCACAATAATACCCTCATAGAAATAAGTGTGATGACTCTTAGCTTTTGAATTGAATTATGCACCTCAGATTATAACATGGGAGTTTGATTTTTTTATTTTTTATTTTAATTTTAATGAGAAGTAACGTTGACGATATAAATTTGGTTTCATATCAATAAATGATGACATCTAAGCTTAAATTTGTAAAAATATTGACGAAAACCATCAAATTACAAAGGGAGGTTGGGTAGCTCAACTGATTTAAATTAAATGATATAGAGTTGGAACTAAATTGACTAACATAGTCTATATTCAAGGACTATTTTGCAATCTATTTACATTCAATGACTAAAATGACGACTCATTTTCTATTCAGGGACTAAATGACTAATCTCCCTAATTTATTTATACAACTTTTATCTTAAGTCTTAAAATATATTAATATTAACTGACGTAGTCATGGGATAACATTTATGTCAATGACTAGCATAGTGTTACAAACATAGGCTAAAGATAGCAAAAGTCAAAGGAGAAAATTAATATCTAAAGTATATTTCATCTTTTTCCTTAAGTGGGAAGTTTTGAACTTTGGTCGTTGGTCAGAGTTTGTGAACCTGTCTCACTGCTGAAGAAGAAACAAAAAATCAAATATGCCTTTGTGACTATGATCTGTGATTTTAGATAATGATGATGAAGGAAAAATGTAGCTCAAAAACAGCTCGAGAGAGCCCACGTTTACACGTCTAAAAGTGTTAACAGTTGACACATTTTACACTTTACATTGAAATTGAGCTTCCGAGGAGGTTTTGTATTATTTTAAAGGGTTAAATATGTTTTTATCCCTATAAAATTGGAATCTTTTAAGTTTAATTTTTATTTAATTTTTTACATTCAATATTAATCCCTATTCAATTCAAATTTGTTTATTTTATGTTTAAACTCCTAAATTTTTGAACAATTTTTTGCAAACGTGTTAAGAACATTACAAAAAATTATCGCAAATTTAAATTTCTACGTTTGGAATTTTTTACTTTTATCTTTAACTTTTGACGTTTTAAAAAATTGATATTTAATTCGTTTCACGTTAAAAAATTCTAAATTTTAGTAAATGAACCTTTTATAATGTTTTAAACTTGTTTTAAAAAACCGTTCAAAATTTCAAGAGTTTGAGGATAATTAAACAAATTTGTTTTGGCAAGAACTAAAATTATAGGTAATTTTTTTTTTGTAGGGACCAAAAACACTATTAAAATTAAGTAAGGACTAAACTTAAAAGTTCCTAATTTTATAGGGACCAAAAACATATTTAACCCTGTATTAAACTAAATTGCATTTTTGACCCATCAAGGATCCAACATTTTCAATTCCCCACTTTAAAACGACCAATTTAATTCCTCGTAGCTTATCTCCAATTACACTTTGGAGGAACATTTGATTTTGACAAAGTCATAGCTACACACTTGTTATTTTTGCCTCCGTGAACACATTGACCTAGATTTAACATAAAAAATTATGTCACATGATTATATTATACGTTACGTAAATATGTTATATTAAGGCAGTAAAAAGTAGTGAGATGAATGTGAACCATTTTCACTTTTGCTGCCAAATAAATTATCTAGATCAAATCTGATATTCACCATTCTCATTTCCAAGATGCAATATGGATGAGTACGTTTTTATTGGATTAGAGTAGTTGTAGAAAAAGTCAGTACGAATCAGTTAGTATTAGTATTCTGCAAAAAGACAGTCGATAACTTATTGTATAATTTATGAAAGTTGTGAAGAATGCTCAACAATCCGATGTCGTCCAGCGGTTAGGATATCTGGCTTTCACCCAGGAGACCCGGGTTCGATTCCCGGCATCGGAATTTTTTATTTTTTGTGAATAAACTCTATCTCACTCTCCTGCAACACAATTTTATATTGTTTTGGAATTTTTTTTAATACAAATATTTTTACAGCTGTGCTATTTCACGCGAAAGAAAACGTCCCGAGCTTATCCCGAAATCACCAGCAACCAATCACAATAAAGCTTGTGCGGAATTCACAGACGAGAGAGGGATAAATCAGCATGAGAGAGAGAATGAAATAGCCGGGATGTTTAACATTTTTCATATTTTTAAATTGTTTTAAAAACTTTTGATTTTTTGAGAGGAAGTATTGTTTTAAAAACATGTACACAAGTATTTACAATTTGAAAACAATAATTTGTTTCACAATAATTTCCTTAATTTGCCTCAAGTATTATAAAATCTAAGAAAACAATCAAATAATGTTTAACGCGATGATTTAACTCCTAAAAACTAATGTATTTCTGTGTAAAAAATAAAACTTTCAACTTAACTTAAATCTCTTAAGAGAATTTGTTTTTCTTACATTGTGGTCTTATCGGGTTGGATGATAAATGATCTCTTGTGATGCATGTAAACAGGAGCACCTCTATTAATCTTCATTCTAGGTATAAGTTATTTAAAACATGGCGCTATCATAAAGGTAGTAAGCACCTAATTGGAACAAAACTATATCTGGTTCTCCTATATTTGTACTTCGTAGAAGCTGCAAATGCTTAAACTTTTTCTCAAAACTTGGAATAGGGAAGTATAGTCACGACCAATCTGAACAAAGCTCTAAACATGCAATATACTTTATGGAAAGAGAAGTCTTGGGTGTCTAGATTCACAGATGGAGATAGAAATACAGCTTACTTTCACAAAATGGAAAAAATTTGGGAAGCTTACATGCCAATTACTTTACTGCATCAAAATAATAATGTGTTCTCTACCTTTGCAGAAATAGAGGAGCATATCCTGAGCTAGTTCACAAATATTTTTGCATGTCTTAATATGTGAATTGACAATAATCACTTGTTTGTAAATGAGTAGAAGAGCATTCGAATAATAATGGATTAGCCGTAAATGGAGATAATCTTGAATAATCTAATGAAAATTTGAAAGATGACAATCCCATCAATGACAATGATAATGTTGATGTAGGTGTCGATAACCACTTCATCCCTCCTTTATATATCTATGATCCTAAAAATTGGGGTATTCATGATGCTAAAACCAGTGACATTTTAATAAGAAAAAAGGTTTATTAGGTAATTAAATCTCACATTTTCTATAAACGGAGGCATTTTTCATATTCTTATTTTTTGGAGAAAGTTGATTAATGAAGAGACTTTTGAAAGAAAATGGTTGGTTACTCAAAACATGTGAATAAAATATAGTACTGTTTCCTGACCAAAAAAAAATAAAAATATAGTACTTTTTTTGTACACAAAAAAAAAAAAAAAATATATATATATATATATATATATATATATATATATATATAGTACTGTTTTTGTTGTAAATTGTCCACTTCTCAAAATTCCAGTCATGAGAGTCTTTTAGCAAATGATGAAGTGAATGATTGGATGCATTTAAGTGACAAAGTCAAAGAATACAAGAATAGTGTTGAGCATAATATTAAAAAACTACTTGTGATCATCAATATCACAGGAAAGATTGAATGATTTAACCATTTTATGTACTAAGAAGAATATGGTATAAATATTGACGCTGACAAAATTATTATTGACTTTGTATCGAGAAATACTTGTAGAAATTGTTGTGTGTACAATCGAATATTAAGTAAAAAATTCAAAATTCTTTATATGAAATATGTTGTTTTTATGAGAATATTTCATAACGTAATTAAAACCATTCAAACAAAATATTTTTATAGGAATTCAAATTACTTATATACTTATTTGTTAGAGTTCAATTTGTAAATTTTCCCTTATGACACAAAAATCTCATAAGCATACCTAGAAAGACAAAACTACAAGCAAACGAAACGCTAGGCAATAAATAACACCCACACTATTAAGTTATCAATAAACAAAAGTAAACTGAGCCGGACATTGTTCATAAATCATCAAATCGACACCTTCGTCATAATTAATGTTGACCAATTGTTTTTAACTTACATCTTTTACCATTTATTTGCGACACTAATCGTGGACGAAATTGAGCCTACAAATTAGTAAACCATGTTATCAAAATAATTATTCATTAAGAATTAAATTTGTACACGTTTACTTTGCTATCAATCATAAAAAAATTAGTTAGATTAGGAAACACATTTAATACATTATCAAATCACACATACCAATTTAGTAATAAAAAATGATTCAAAAGATAATCCGGCAAAGTGAGATATTATTCAAATTAATGATACTTTGTGACTTTGTGTGTGAGCGGTTGAGGGTAGGCATGACAATGGGGCGGGATGAGGACGGGTTTTACATTTCCCATCCCCATACCCGATTCTCATATATTTACACGTTACCCTACTCATATCTAATGAGGATGAGAAATTGAACCACATCCGACGGGTTTGGGTATCCCTGTCCCTGCATTAAATAATTTTTTTTAATAAAAAATATAAGCTTTTTGCAACCCCTAGAGAAATGTTGTAATGCATTATCTAGCAATATGCTCACTTTAACATTTGTTAGACCGATTGATTTAGTTGCTCCTTTAAATATCAATGATAGTTTTTATAACACGACAATTATCAAACAAAATAACATGACATATCAACATAAAATAATTTTCTGCATCCGTGGCAGGTTTGGGTATGGATTCGGGGTGGGTATGTATATACCCGTTACCGGTCCTAAACCCGTGTTTTGAAATCGGGGAAAACCCAAACCTATACCCAAACTCAGTCAGAACGGGGAAAACCCGTCAAATTGGGTTTGGTTTGGACGGGTAACCACGGGTATGAGTTTTGTTTCCATGCCTAGTTGAGGGATGGTAGAAAGTGTTGATCATGTGTTTCTAGGTTGCGACTTTTATAGGAGTATCTGAGGCCTAGTTATGCAATGGCTCAAAGTACACTCACTAAACCTGTTACACTTGTCTGATCACTTTGTGCAAGTTGGTAATTTAGGAAGCATTTCAATAACTATCCGGTCTTTTTTATAAATGATTTGATTAGTTTGTGTTTGGGTTCTTTGGAAGAAAAAGAGCGATCACATTTTTCAATGTAAGGAAGAATCAATATCTCACTTGTTCAACAATCAAACGTTTTTCATTTAGGTGGTTGAAGGCGTTTCAAGTTTAACTTTTATTTTTTTATTTTTGGTGGCTTAATCCTATTTTGTGTATGAGTTTTTCACTTAACTTATAAGCTAAGTTGGTAACTTAGTTGTTTGTGTTTGGTCTTGTAATTAACTTTTTGTAACTTAATTGCACTCTTTGTGCTAGATGAACTCATAATATTTTATTTATTTATTTATTTTTTTGGTAGATAGACGAAATGACAAAGCTATTATAAACTCTCAAACACACAAGTGGAGGTACCGGGGTTCAAACCCCAATCATGGCATCCGGCCTAACAATTTCGGCATCTTACCAGTTGAGTTAGGACTTCTGGATACTCATAATATTTTATTTTGCCTTGTTAAAAAAAAATTCAATTTTGTAAAAAGAAAATTACACATGACAAAGGGAAATAACCGCATCATCTGTGGCGAATTTATAATATCAATGTTTGGTTAAGTTTTTTTTTCTTTCGAGAGTTAGGTTGAGATATTATCAAATAATTATTTTATAAAACGATGTCCATATTATCATACATATTGTTTAAATTGTACATACTTCTATTTTAAATTAAATATAAAATTAAGAAAAAGAACCATAAACTATTTTATTGCATTCATTTGTGATATTTTTTAATGGGACACAAACACACATATAGTGTATGTATGTATGTATATACTAGAAAAAGAGACGCTACAATAATATCATGAGCACATTTCTTCCCTAAAAACAAAATAATCCTATCAGCACAATCCAACAAGAAATAAAAGCAGAAACTACGGAAAAATAAACAACCAAAATATACATCTAGAGGGCGAACCGGCCACTGTCTCAAGAGACAAATTGTAGACAGATTTTTTTTTAAGAAGTTAAACTGAAAGTTTGGAAATTTCAACACAAAAGTGCCAAAACCCCATATGAAAGAGTATCAAAATTACATTCACAAAAACAATGGGTAACAAAATAAAAGGACCAAAAGACATCATCCCATGACAGATAAATACCCAAGCAAGGTAAATGATTCAACCACCATAAATGGTAAGAGAAAGCAAAGCTAAGACGATTCGCTTTCAACCACCATATGATTGAAGTTTAATTTTATTTGTAATATAATCATTTAAAAAAAGAAATGATTTACTTTAAATTTGATGGTTACAAATTTCATACATGTAAAATTGTAAACAAATTTTTAAAATACAATGTCTAGATTAGTTAGGCCTCGAGGGCTCATCATCATCACATCAGATCAAATCAGGACACATTTCAAAGCTGCAGCTTGAGTTGAATCTAAGGCCTTGCATGTGACTCGACTCATTCATAAGCACGGGAAGAATTACAAATTCTCAAATAACACAAACTATCTGAAAACTTAAAACAAAAACAAAAAAGACAAACTATCTAATTAATAACCTAAGTAAATCCTGACGTCCCATCTCAAAGGGAGCTTCTTTGGAACTCAAAAGTACCCCTCTAATATTTTCATAAGAAAAAATAAAAGAATCACCATCAAACAGATGCAGATTGCAGCCGAACATCCTTCCACATAAAGACTAGTTTGGGATCTGGGAGGATAGGCGTTATGGTCTTCTTGAATGAGTATTATCGGATGAGGAGGATGAAACCGTGCGGGATGAGCATCCATTTGATTTTGTTGCTGATGATCATGGTCACGATTTTGTTGCTGATTATCGTCGTCACGATTTTGTTGCTGATGATCGTGGTCACTCATGTTAATGATATTTTCACGATGAAAGAAAGAATAATTTTTTTTTAGAAAGAAAGAAGGAAGAGTTTTTCTTTTTTTACAAGGTGAGTTTGTGATATAGAGAGGAGTAGGGTTTTATACAAGAAGAATATGTGAGGGGAAGTTTTTTTAGTTTCTTCGGTAGTAAATGCCTTAAAACCGACTGATGAAACGAATACGCGTGAATGCAATATATTTCTACATTTGGAAGCCAATTTATTAAGTTTCTTCCTTATGGGGAATTAGTATTAATTACTATTAATGATTTAATTCATATTTTTGATTGAGTCATCTAATTTGCTTCTGGTTTTATTTTTTGAAGGAATAATTTGCTTCTGGTTGTTCACAAGTTTTATCTTAACGGTATAAAATACCAAAATAATTGTTAGGTTGGATGTCATGGTTCGAATTCCGACCCCTCTACTTGTGTATGTAATTTCAATGATTATTTGTTTTTTCGACTATCTAAAAAGCTAAAAAGAATTAGTTCGTTCAAACCTAACTATTTTTAAAGATTTTTAATTTTTCATAAATATTCTATTCTTCTACTCATTTTTATTAATATAAAATTAATTTTTTTGCTAGTAATAAGTGTGGACCATTTTTTGAAAAATTTATACAAATTTTAAATCAACAAACAGTATTATTTACGATTCATGAAATCATTACGTGTTTAATGCAATATTAGAATGAAGCTTTTTGAATATACAGATCTTCATTAATCAATGTGAATTAATTATTATTAATTAAATGATAATTAATTTTAAAAATAGTATAAATTAGTACTTTTTATACACAAATGGAAATATAGTAAATTGCTCATAGAATTAACAACTCTTTTATACCAGTCAGTTGCCAGAAGAAGCTTATCAAATATTAGAATGACGTGACAAGGAATTTTGCCATATGAGTGTTGCCATGTAGATTTTTGTTATGACGTGATATTTTAGTTTTCTAAAGGAAAAAAACTATTTTTTTTTTCATTTTTGCCTCCAAAAAAGAATTTGCCTAATTTTTTTAGACTTCATCATGCACTCAATTTTTCTTTTGCCTAATTTTTTTGGGCGTGGTGATGCATTGTTATTTCCTAAATTTTTTTTTTCATAATTTTTTAGACGTTATGATGCACTAATTTTTTTCCTGCAAAATCATTTGGCATTACCATTAGATACCTTAAAACATGGAATAATATCTCCTTAAAAAAACCTGTAAATAATATCATATTATATATAAAAATTTGTGTATAATATGATACAATGTTATTTACAAGTTTTGTGTTTAAAGAAATGTTATTTAAAGGTTGTAAGGTAACTAATGGTAATACCAAATGATTATTAAGCAAAAAAAAATCTAAAAATAAGTGCATCACCCTTTCTAAAAAAATTAAAAAAAAAGATTTTGAGAAAGAAAAATAATAATGCATCGTTATGGCAATAGCCGCACCAATATAAAGCATAGATTATTATATAATAAATATGTTTATTACGAAATATAACCAAATATAATGCTTTGGTTTATTGGTATGGTGTTCCATGTCCATACCTGGTTGTCCCAACTCTCAACCTTTGCACTTTCATTGTTTCAAAGAATAATATAAACAACTTAAATTGTAAAAACAAACACAGCGGAATCGAACTTGTGAGGTGTGAAACCCGCTGAATTGAATATTTCCCACTAAGACACAATGACACCCATTTTTGGATGGAGATATTTACTTTTGAATATAACATTCATTTAAACTATTTTATCATTTTTACGATGTTATTTAAATTTTAATTAAAAGTTAAATTTCACTAAGATATGAACAACATCACTACATAAGGAAAAAAGTGATTGACAATTTGTTACGATTAATACATATGTTGTTATTTACGTAATTTATTTTCGCCAATATTGGGGAGTCATTGCTCTATTCACCAACATGTTAAATAAGGGCTCATTGTGCGCTATTTGAATAACACTTGATATACAATCAGAGGCGTGATGCAATAACATTCAAATGGACTCTGATACTTAAGAAATTCTAATATATGAAAGTTTGTAAGAATTTCTCTAAGTGTTTTGTGCGCTATTTAATTTTGACAGAGTAAGGGCACTTCTAAAATTTAGAGTATTGTATTTAGTTTCTCCAACTGCTCAGGTACTTATATAGGAGAAATTCTGAGAGCCGTTGTTGAAGAGTGCCAGCGCATCAAAAGAGTCTTTGAGAAGCTTGATCAGAGACGTTGAGATGTTGCCCTAAATGGTTAATGTCGTTGAGTAGTCATTCGAAATTCTTTCGCTTCTAATAAAATGATTTGTTACATTCTTTTTGTCCTTGAATTCCTTTGTTTGTTTCTGCACATGGTCAGAAAACAATAAGTTGTACTACTCTGAGTCTGATAGTGACATTCTTTCAAAAGACGAAAAACTGGTTCAGAGTCTTCAGCTACTGACATCACTTTTAGATGCTTCATCCTTCAGAGTCTTCGATTCTTCAGAGTCTGATGAAAATTTTCTTCTGATCAAAACATTAACTTTCTAGTTGACCTTTTTTCATATCTTGTTTGAAGTCTTCAACTTCTCACTTACTTCAGATGCATTCTTATGTGTTCATAATCTTATTGTTTAAGAACCAAAACTTGATTTAGGAATTAAAATTTAATTTTATGGTCATACATACTTAAGCACATGTTAACATATCCAATTATTCTTTTCATACTTTGTTATCGTAATAACTTCAGAGATATTATACAAAACCTATTTTGGTTCAACATAACAAAGTAAGACCTATCCATGTAGCTCAGGACCTCTTCATGAAATACTGGTCCCTAGGATTAATAGCGGTCTAATACTCTCACAAGGGTTAAGGTGCGTTTGAAAAAGTCATAAAAGGTGAATTCCTAGGATTAGTAAGACCTTTTGTTTTGGTCCTTAGTATTTTTTTTACACAAAATATGTTACCTTCACACTTGATGATGTGTCATGTCTTATGCACTTATCTATACATGATAAGATGATGAACCATCGAGCATTAATGAACAAAGAAGGCGGTGATGTGTTGCTTAATGAGTAACTTGGGTTGGACACAAAAGATGCTTATAATGAGTGCAACAAACTGAAAGGTGCTTACATAACCTGCAATTTGTTCTTGAAATCTTCAAGGGATCATCACACAAAATGTCTTTCAGACACCCTAAGCATTCTAAGTTTACTTGTTGCACGATGTTCTTAAAGACATGTGAGGTCAATTTATGGATACATGCTTGCAAGCCGTTCCAGGTTACATTTATTATTTCTACAAGGTCTCTTATCCCATGCTATTGGCTCCTGTACATGGAGATGTTCCTAGGCCGGTAAATATGGAGTTTGTGATAGAGCAGTATAATGTCAGTGAAACTCTACATACTTTGGATAAGGTCAGTGAAACTTTACCATTGCGTCACTTTGTTATTTGTTCTACTTCTGTGCTCTGGATGTTAGTTAACTCGCAAAAGGTTTGGTGCTTAATTCCCGAACCATATGAAGCACGGACACTCCTCGGATTAGACGTGTTCCACTGAATTATGTTATTTTTTCAAATTATTAGCTGTGTCTGTGTGTCCAGTATCCATGTCCGTATCTGTGCTTCATTGAGTCGAACTGAGAGGGGGTATTTGAGGAGCTTTTGAGCAATAGAAGGGGCTTATAGAGATAACGTCGAGTATAGGCAGGGTGGTGGATTGACAGTCCCGAGCCCAATCCACTTCCTTTTTGAAGAGGTCCATTAACAAAACTCAAAACTTCAACGGAGTCGTAGTTAACTCAATTCGCACGCTGCCGGAGTTGGTCGTCGCCACTGCCGGGAACAGAAAGAAATCCCATCCAGGTTTTTTTTCTTCATCAATTTCATTCCATTGATTTTTCATTTTCTTTCAAATAGGTTTTGCGTCTTTGAATCTGTTGATCTTTAGAGTATGAATTTTGAACATTTCGATATATAGATAGATATTACAAATTGTACACTGGAAATTCAGATTTTTAGCTTAGAATTTTCGTTTTCTTTGTGGTTTGATTGATAAAGAAAAGGGTGAAAGGGGGATAGTTGTAAAGCTTTAAGGGATCACTAAAATTCGGTAAAGCGCTGGCGCAGCGGCGTTGACACTGGACACCACACTAACACGAGTAGTAATTTAAGAAAATGGAAATAATTAAATGTAACTACATATGTCTTACCCGTGTCAGACACTAGACAAGTCTCTAATCCGATGTCTCAGTTCTACATTGGACATTGGTCAAATTTGACTGAGGAACAAACAATTGTTTATCTTTCTTAATCAATATAGTATCTGAATAGTGTTCTAGTTCTACTCCAATATTTCATGAACAACTTATTCAAAACAATTCATATAACGTAGTTATCAAAGTTAAAAGATGTAATTGACTTTCTGTTTATTGGTTGCAACTGTTTCAAGAACAATTTATGCACAATAACTTGCTTGTGCGTTTAGAGAATTGAGTTTTTTCTTACATGTTGTTTTAAATGTTCTCAGAAAAGGAAAATAGATTGTAATCGCGTTCATTTCACTAGCTATGAACTCAGTTGCAAGACATTTATCAAGCTTATTCAGACAGTCGGGTTGTGCGGCTGAGCCTTTGAATGCTCAGCTTCAGCGATGCAGCGGTATACGAGTGCAGGTGAATAATGGAAACCTGGAAGGAGCATTGGCATTTGATGCAGCGTAAGATGACATCAAGTGGGATCGTGGGATCGAGAGGATGATAAAGAAGGAGCAGAGAGTTCATATCAAAAACTCCGAGAAGCGTATTTTAGCCCAAAAGAGTTTGGAGCGTAGGCTTCGATCACAGGATCTTTCTAGCAAACTCAAGGCCATTATGATCAAGAAAGTCAGGTAATTATTTCCTATACCGAAGACTGATTTTCTGTCTTAGAATATAAAATAGGATGCACCTTGATTCTTGATCGTTCTTTCCCAATGACACCGTAAATGTATTATGAAATTCAAATTCCCAAGAATACCTGCAGTTGTGAAATCATTTTAAACGACGAAATTACTTTGTTTCTTACTGCAAGCGAAATTCCCTTATGATTAATTATTGACAACAGGTAGAATTCCATCTAATACCACTCAGTTATTTGGGAAACAATATTTTAGTGTTTTAGGAATTTATAAGAAATAAAATTAACAACAATCAAGCCTTATCTCCTAGACCCTATTGGGGCTGACCTTTAGTTTTCTAGATTCTACCTCTAACCATTGAACTATCTTCTATCTTGTTAACTAGAAGCGCCCCTATGGTTACAGGTCTTTTTCGAACATGTCCAAAGCACCTAAAACGAGGGTCTATCGATCCTGGAACTACTTTTTTGGCTACTTGATAACTTGATTTTGATAATAACTTCTTTTAACCTAGGGCTACTTATCTTTCCTGTTCTCATTGTTTTGGAGGCTTGGCAGGTTTCTATTCCTTTTGGTTTGAATCTTTGTTTTACCATGACAGTCTTTAGAATTTTTGTTCCTTCATTTCCTTTTCCCTAAACTAATGTTTGCTTTATTTATTTGAACTGATATATTCTATTGTAATATGACAGGGGCCTTTGAGAATGTTGCATTGCTATTGAGAAAAATGGTAGGTTTAAGGTTTCAGTTATGCAGTAATTTTGTAGGTGACCACAACAGGTTAAGCACATTCTTCCAACTTGAGCACGGAGTAACATGTACTTAGGTAGATATGATTTTATGTATGAGATGAATCGTTCCAATGTTCTTTATATATGGTTAAGTCATGAATTTGGGTGAATATATATGTTGAATTTCTCGAGTTATGATGGAACAGGGAAACCATTTTCAAGCAGCTGCTGTATGCAGCACCACTCTTACTTGTTTTGTACTTAAAAAGATTGATCATGTAAGAAATAGCAATAACAACAATGAAGCTAAATGATTTTTGGATTGCTGAAAATATTGCTTATAACTTCATTTTCTCTATAGATATTTACAAACCAGATCAAAGTGTTAATAAAATCAAGAATCAAGACAGTTTCTTTTCCTATCCTCCACACCTGGTCGTAGGGTGTTTTTACACCTTTTGGATTATATAATCCAAAATGTTGTAAGGCGCGCGAGAAGCTGTTAGAGTGAGATAAGAAACTGTCTAAACTCAATGCATATATGTTAGCCGACCAAAATTCCAATCCAAGACACATAAATTTTAGGGAAGTGGTTGTGCAGCTACAAAACACTTGTACTCCAAGGCTGCATATTTAATAGAGGTGCAATCATAAAGATATAGAGAAAAAAAAAGAGAAACCATGTAGTGGAAGAAATTGAGAATCACATTAGATTTGGAACATTACCTGAATCGAAATTGAAAAGAACAAAAGAAACTTCGAAATAAAAAAAGAATGCAATATGACAAATTGAAGTCATCTGTTAAAAACATGATTGAATATGAAGCAAAAATGAATTCAAAACTAAACAAAGAAGCAGTGAGAAAATGAAGATTCAAATTAGAAACAATGTTTTATAGAAACAATGTTAATGCTTTGGTGCAATTCATTGAGATCTTTAACAATGCTAGCTGGCAATTGAAGTCTTCAAGACTTCAACTATGCATGCTTTTGTTCAAGCGGTTGAAGCTTTTGTTCAAACTTGTCTCGTATTAGTGTTAACTTATATTTTCGACAGGCTCAATTAATGCAGTCAATGGAAGGTTGACTCTTTTCTTTTGAGAATCGAAAGTATTATCTTTGACATGAAGAGGTTTATTGAAGATTTCGACGGAGAGTCTGAACTTGGTGTTTTGAAGAGTTTGAAATAGTGTTAGTTTTCGACAAAGGGAAGTTTAGTTCGGAGTTGGTCGAAATCAAGCAGTTACTGTCGAAAGAGAAGGAATTCAAATTCAAAGGCATCAGTTTCTTATTAAGACGTTGGAAGCAGTTATAGAATTGTGTAGTTATTTTCTTAGTATAAATGGTAGTTTTTCATAGGAAAAACGGGTCACAAATCTCATTTACAAAATTCATACACTCAAAGTACCAACGTAGATAAAAGAGTCAGAATGTATGTAATGATATGCTGAACCATCCTTTAATTTAATGCAATGTAATTTACTTTTCTTGAAGTTTCTTCACTTTATGCATTTTTAAGTAAAACTTGCATTTCTTCACAAATTTCTGTCGAAAGACAGTTACATTCATACAAAAAACAGTTTTTTCATCTTGTTCATAAAGTAAACTGTGAATATGATGAACATCCATACATTTTCTGAGAAAAGATTACACAACATGCCCTATGATTTCTGGTTTGATCCGACTTGTAAAAATCAAAATTAGTTTGCCAAAAACACCAGTAAACAATTAGATGAGAAAAAATGAATATCGAACAACATATAAGTGAAATAATCCATATACCTGTATGTTGATGTGGGGTTAATTCCAATTATGTGATAGTTCAATATTTTAGAGCCCCATTATGACCCAATGATGTCCTTTAAGATGATCCTATGTAAAAGATTTGTTAGCTAGATTGACAGTGATAACAGCTCAAAACACTCATAGATAATAACAACCTTAGCATCAAAGTATTATTGCAATGTTTGAAACATTATTTTATTCAAAGTATTATTACAAGCCCATGGAGATAAGGAAACATTATTTTATTCAAAAGAAGGACAGTCACTGCCACAAACCCACCAGTTACATAGGGTATTTATAAAGCTGGAGAACCTTCTTCCAAGATGGCCTATTGCTAATATCATCCCACCAAGCATTCACATGCTTCCTCTCCTTTACCATATTCTCTTTTCCCATTGAATTCATCAAATAATGACCAAATGGAAGATGGCTAAGGTCAGCAAGGCTAAAGAAATCACCAGCCAAGTACTTAGTCTTTGATAGCCTCTCCTCATAAATATCCAACACCTTTCCAAGCTTTTCTTCACTCTCTTGAACAACTTTTTGGTCAGATGGAAGTCCCACTAGTGGGTAAACCAAAAGATTCATAACTAGGTTGTAGATTGGTGGGTTGAAGTTATGGGCTTCAACCTCTAGCCATTGCTCCACAAGACCCCTTTCTTCTATTGTCTTTCCAAGCAAATCAGTCCCTTGATTTTTGTACTTTTCAGCATAGTACCTTAGGATTGCCCTAGATTCTGCAATTCATAATAGAACAAAACTTGATCATAATTTCCTACTATCAGATACCATGAATTAACGTTGTCAGCATATTGATGACCGTTTGATCAAGATAGCCTGAATTTCAAACTCGAAGTTTTGGTTTTTTTTTTTTAAAAAAAAACTATTGTGATTTGTTTAATCTAAATGCAACAATGATAAATCTACTCATGAATGAAGGTATATCCAGCAGCATGATGAACATAAAAATTATTTATGCTTAGCTAAATGGAATACAGGATAGAAACAAGTGAAGGGGCTAACCATAGAGAGTATAGTCACCATCTTGAATAACAGGGAGTAATCCAAAGGGCTGCATATGAAACAAGCATTAACTTTTTTTTTGGGACAGAAAACAGGCATTAACTTGTTATACATGAATATAATTTTTTTTACAGGATACATGAATAAAAGTTATTGAAATCAGTAACTTTCATCTGCCGAATATGGACTTTGAGGTGGATTCGAAGACGGTGGTAGATAACATTTATGGAAAGAGGGACAGCAGCTCAGATTTCGGTTCATTCATCAAAGACTGTTGTCATCGTTTAGTTATGTAGATCTTGCAACCTCTCATGTTAGGTTCATTAGGAGAAAAATCAATAACGTTTCGCATAATTTAGTTAGGGCAAAACTCCATCTATAGCTAGTTTCCATCATTCCAACATATACTAAAACTCTTATTTTAAATGAAATGCATTAATGTTTTCATTAAAAAAAATAAAGTTATTGAAATCAGGACATACAATAAAAAGATATTGATTAAATTAAAGAAAAAATTGACGGGCCAACCTCGTTCAAGTCATGTTTCACTGTTCCAGATTTTAATGACTTATATGTGGATGATCTAAATGAGTTGGTAGATTGAAAATCTAACTCTACTCAAAGAAATAGATAGACAAAGTTGTTGGGAAATGATCTCCATAATTTCCCTCATTGTGAACTCAAAATAGACACTAGCGGCAACATAAAATATAAGCATAATCACACATAGAATTTTAGCGTGGAAAACCTTCTCAATATAAGAAAGAAAAAAATCACGGGACTCTTGAGCGTATTAAACTTTCACTATAATGATAATGGAAATACAACAACTTCACCCCTAGGTGGATCTCACTACAACGTATCTATCAATTTGTAAGGAACACTCTTACAAATTGGCTCACTATTTATCTCACAAGGAAACTCTTTATGAGAATCACTTTTTTCTTTTGAGTAAGGCTTTCTTTCTCTCTTGTTTTTTGTTGTTCTTCTCTTGTGGTGTGTTGTGAATTCTCACTGCTCGAATCAAGCCAAAGTTGCCTTACATGCATGAAGACACTTGTCATTTGCCTTTCATGCAAAACACCAAGTGTTCCTTGCGATGAATGCACCGTACCATGTGTCTCTTGCAATGCATGCATCACAACATGTGTTACTCATACACTACACCAACTGTACACCATACACATTGTTACTTGTCATCACATGCAACCTTCCATTTTATCAAATATAAGTTGGCTACGTGGCAATGGCTGGACCCCACAAAAATTTGACTATCATTACGTATAAAACAGGGATGGATCCAGATTCCCTGATGTTATAAAAGCACACAGTTGCACATTGTTTTAAATCTCAGCCATTGATTTAAAATCGGACGGTTGAGATCATACAATACATAGATCAACTATAATCAATTTCGGAAGTCGATTTTAGATCGGAGGGTTAGGATGAATATATGTGTGGACACATTTACAATGTTAAATCCAAATCCATAAAACAGACTTGTATTGCCTAATTGTAAAAAACCACATGCTGTGCAATTTTACATTTTGGTCCATCATTGAAAACCGGGTGGCTCAAATTACATGTATTTGCAATTGCATCATGCAGTTACATGAATCCAAATATCAAACTTGAATTGTGTTTTCGATCTATTCTATAAAGTCAAAATATGAGTCATATAATCTTAATCAGAAATTTCAGATCATTTGATTGCATGATCTTCTCACTATATAGAATTCAAATACATTTTTTCCGCATTTGTGAGAATCGACGCATAACCTTACAACTTATATAATGGTGACCCTTATCCTGAGAAACTTTTCTATTTTGTACCAAAAAGGGTTTTCACCAAAGAGAAAGTAAGAAACACCATATTTTTTTGGTTTTTGGGTTTGTTCTAAAAATTTCCATTAAATTATAATTTTATTCAATCCAATGAGTCGGCTCAAGTCGATTTGGATCATATGACTATCACACGTTTAATGTTTTGATGGCCGTTGGATCGAGATTGAATAATATATATTTTAAATTTTGTTTTAAAAAGCAAATTAAAATTATGAATTGAAATCTATACATCCTAAAAACACCCACCTATATGCCACCCACATAAAGGTGGCAATTATCGACCATAGACCATTCGAATTCAACCCAACATATGGTAGATTGAATTTTAAAAAAAAACGCTTGGGACCAAAAGTACAATAGAAAAATTAAAACAAAGAAAAAGAACCTGCAACTTAAGGTATTCAGCTTCCTTGTGCTCTCCCTTAAAGCCATCAACATGTACCGTTTCAAACTCAATATCCTTTTCAATCAGACACACAATCACCCGTTTCGGGCAAGCATAGTCTGCACCATATACCTTCACAACCATCGTAATTTAATGAAAGCAATATTTCAAAGATATGGTTTTAAGGCATCTGGTTATTGCTTCTTATATATTGTCTTATTGAAAAGAAAAAAGAAAAAAAAAGTTTCATAAAAAACGTCACATTTACTAAACAAGTTGTCGTAGAGAGTGTCATTTAAAGAATAGTTTTAATATTTTCAACTATACTTATGGTGAATACTATGGCCATCATTTTTCAAGTTATTATTTTCCATTTTCTACGTTTTTAAATATATGTCGCAGTTAATCACTTTACATATGTCAATACATAGTCTTAACCATCAATGTACTTAATTATCTATAGTAAAATATATAAAAATTTGCTATTTTAAAAATATTCTTTGAGAAAAAACGAACAAGATCTTACCTGTTAACATTTGTATTAACATATTAGTTAAAAATATGGTTAAAGTAAATTATGTGAATAATGCATTATGCATATGATAAGATTGCGACATGTATCTAGGAACGAGGGGAGCAATAAAAAACACACTAATAAATAATAAGGATAATTTTAAAAATTAATTGTTAAATTTGTTTGATTTATCATATTTTCTTTAGTTGCGTAAAATGATCAAATGCAACAATTATTGTGAGAGAGATGGGTAAAATTTGGATTTAATAAATCCAAATTCAATTAATTGAAAAGATATATCTTGAGAATCTATTTTTTTTTAAAGAACGTATTAAATTGCTGCCAAATATATTTAATTTAGTCAAAAAACTATATATATTGACCAAATAAATAAATTACTATATCACTATATATTTAATACTTTTCTAATATTCATGCTAAATGTTACTTTTTCTCTCCCATAATAATTTTAATTTTCTCGTTTATAAAAAAATTGACCCAAAAATGAATGTTATTTTCAATTGTTTTCCACTGTAGTCACTAATAAATATTACAAGCATTTCTCTCAAGTAATTATTTTTAGTTTATAATGTAATTTTATTTAGTTTTTAAAATTTTATATGCAACTAATATTATGTATATCGCTATCAAACACAAAATTGTCACCGCTTATCATCCTAAAACCAGTGGTCAAGTAGAGTTATTTAATAGAGAGATTAAAATGATTTTGGAAAAGAGTGTTAATCCTTCATGGAAGATTTGGTCTCTTATATTGAATGATGCTATCTGAGCTTATATGACTTCCTAGGAAACACCACTTGGGATGTCTCCATAAGGATGGTTAATGGCAAGGCTTGTCACTTGCCAATTGAACTGCAACACAAAGCCATGTGGGCTCTTGAGAAACTTAACTTGGACTTGGACAAATCGGGGAGTTGTAGAATGCTACAACTCTAAGAATTAGAAGAGCTCAGGCTTGATGCTTACGAAATTGCAGAAATTTATAAGTCAAAAAATTAGGAAATAGCATGATGCCAAAATTCAGAAGAGAGAGCTTCTAGCAGGGGAGAATGTTTTACTTTTTAACTCTAGACTAAAACTTTTTCCTTGAAAGCTTAAATCAAAATCTTCTAGACCTTTTGTGATTACACAAGTCTCTTCCATCAAAGCTATAACTTTGAAGGATAACTCTAAAAGAGAATTTAAGGTGAACTCCCAGAGAGTAAAGCACTACTAGGGCGATTCTTCAATGTTTGTTAACTCATATGCAGTCACCTTAAAATGATTCCTCCGGATTCGTGATAGTTGAGTCGAGGACGTTAAACTAAGCGCTCTTAAGAGTGGCAACCCTTTGTCAATAAGGGGGAATATGTACATTCATCCCTCTTTTATCTAATGTTTTTATAGTTGATGTAAAGTTTTTCCAAATCATGTGAAAGATATATCATTCATTCCGAAGTTGTAGCATGGCAAGTAAAAGTATTGTGGGGTATAACTTTGGTATTTGAGGTGTATTTTATTTGGAATTAGTGGATTTTTGACATTAAAGGGTATTTTAGTCATTTATTAAACAAGGATATTTTAGTAATCTTAGAATTGAGATTATTGAAGTATTTTGAGGTGAATAGTTATTTTTTGCATTATTTTAGGTAATTAGCTGTAGTTATTTTTGAGATGGTAATAATTAGACATTTTACTAAGATGAGTAAGTAGTAACATTTCTAATTAGTTGGTAGGAGGGAGTTAGGCCCAATATGAGAAACTTAATCTAGCCCAATTAAGTGGTGACTATATAAACTTAAAGTGAATAGAAACTAGGTTAGATTTCACTCCTTTCTCATAAACATTTAGAGAGGTAGAGAGAGAAAGAAGAGAAGAATAGAGAAAAAAGAGGATAGAGCTTGAAGAAGGATAAAAGCTTGAGCTAGGGGGAGATTCAAGCCCAAGATAGAAGAAATTGAAGTTAGAGGTAAGGGGGATAAATCATTTCCATTAATTAAGCTAGAATTCTCAATTTTCACTTTTGGGTCATAAGCACTTTTGTCGAACTTATGATTTTTGTGATTTTGAAAGATGGTTTTCGTGCTCATGATTGTGCGATAAGTTTGAATGTGTGAAAATTGTTAGAAACATGTTTTGAGTGCTTAAATTTCATGGTTTAATCATATAGAAATGTTAACTTTGCGATTTTTGCTTAAAATGATGAAAATTGATGTTGTTGTTGAAGATTGTTGATGAACTCATGAATTTATACTTGGATTGTTGTTGAGTATGTTGTTGATGATAATTCATGGATTGGGTGTTGATAAATGTGTTGTTGTGGTTAAGTTCTTGTGTTTGTGTGAAAATGGACAAAATGAAGTGAATTTTAATGTTGATGAGTTTAAGTGAATTCAAGGAATGAGTTTGTTGATTTAGATGGATTAAAAAATCTGTTTTTGGATTGTTATGTTTGGATGTGAAATCGTTTGGGAAAAATTGGGTTTTAAGCCAAAAGCCGTTTTTAAGCACTTTTGTAAATAAGTCATTTTGGTTGGTTTAAATTAAGTTATTTTTGGTTGGGAAACAGTGTTTTTGGAGTGTGTATTAATGGTTTAAGAGTTAGGGACGAATTGGTGAAAACGGAGTTAAAATTGGATTTTTACGCGCGAAAATGCGCGAGTGCATTTTGATGAACTGGTGCAAAACCGCAGTCTGTGCAGGATGTGCAGGATCGTTCGCTTTTCTTCTGAACCATGAGCTTTAAAATGCACGACGGTGCGCTTTTAGTGCATGACCGTGCATTGGCTGTTTAGTCCCGAACCTTCAATTTTTCGTGTTTTAAGGTCCCAAACGCATCTCTTAAAGTCCCTAACACCTAAACCTACTTAAATAGAGTTTAATTAGGCCTATTTGAGTGGATTAACATGGCTTATTCTTGATAAAAATAATTGATTTCAAAACATGTTAAAAATGAGACGAACCTTGAGTTTTTGCGAAAGTAACAAAACTTTGTGAAACCAAAATGCTTGGATTGATTAGCTAAGATGCTAGGGGGTATGAAGAGATTATTTTTTATTTTTTAAAGAAATGTAAGAACATCGAACTTTATTTTGTGAATGAACTTGAAGTTAGGCAATTTTGTGAAAAATAGATGAACTTTACCGAAATCGAGTTTTATGATCTCAAAACTTGTAAATGGATTATATTCATGTTTATATCATAGAATGATGATGAATCAATGATGAATAGGTGTTTAATATGGTGGATGCCATGAATGTTGTTGCTTTTCCGTGTTTTATGATAAATGTGAATTTGAAACGGTGATTTCAATGGTGATAATATATTTTAGTGGTGAATACTTACATGCAAATTGGTGATGATGTTGGTGATGAACGCATGTATGTAAATATTAATGTTGATGGTGATGATTTGTTGAATGAACGTATGCATTATAGAGTTATATGTTCATGCATTCATAAGTGTCCAGAGGTGATGATTATGATACTATTTTGTATCAAGAGGCAATGATTAGAATACTTTATATTCAAGAGGCGATGTTTATGTTACAGTTGTATCTAGAGGTGATAACCTTGGTGACGACCGGTACCACATGCATATAGAGTCGTGTCTAGGCACATTGCATACATTTGATAATTGATTAAATGTGTCATATTTGATTATGTGCTTGGTGAACATTGATGTGTAAATGTACTTGTATGATTATTATGCTTGTATGATTGATGTTTGATCATGATGATGGTTGTTATGAACAATTTAATGAAGCGTTATTTAATCATTTGGAAATAATTATGTCGTTTTACTTTCATTTGATTATACCTTAATTGTGGAATGTTATCTAACCCCCCAGTTGTCGTCTGGTTGACCGCCCACCTTATTTGTATGGATGTGTAGGCGACGTATAGATATGAGTATGCTTGAGGCTAGCTTTGGAGCTACCTCGTCTTTTGCTTTCGGAGTCTTAGTGTGTCGAGCTCTGATTAAGATGTCTATCTGTTGTTTATATTTCTATGACTTGATGAGATTTTATCACTTAGTATGTTGAGATTTCAGATTTATTTTGGTGATGTGTTACGAGACATGTGGCATGGCTACTTTCGAGATTTTTATTATCTATTGTTGAGATATTATGATATTATTCCGGTGCGATGTTTTGAAAAATTATTTATGCATGTTTTCAGACTTATAGAAGAAGTAACATCTAAATCGTTGTATGATTGTATTATTCACGTGATTTATTGCTTTAAGGGATTATGGTGTTACATAAAGGGACAAGGTATGAGCACGACTGCTAATGGTCAGATTTAGGCAAGTGTATCAAATCGTTTACCAAGTAATAAAGTGATAAGTATAGTATTGTATCCACATGGATTTCCGTTTCAACTAGGCAATTCACGTTACTTATTTTGGAACAAAAAACAATAAAATAAAAACCAATAAATAAAACATAAAGGGGTTTTTGCAATTTAGTTTGTTTGCGGAATGTGTCACGACTCCTTCTCCCCTCCGCCGGCATGCGGTCCTCGGTGTCATGTTCCCGATTTTACGAAGCATCTCTCCTCCACTCGGGCGTGATTACCTCTGAGGCGGCTGAAGTAGTGTTGACGTCCTTCGGAAATTGGACATTGTAACAACCCGTCTTTAACTAGAATTATTTTACCTAATTATTAGGCATGTTTATATGTGCTTGTGTGTGATTAATTGTCTCTCTGTGTATTTAATTTGGGATTAATGGATTTTTGTCATAAAAAAAGTATTTTAGTCATTTTTAGATTCAGGTGTATTTTGGTCATTTGACGAGTGAGGGTAAATTAGTCATTTTATTAAGAAGGTTATTGTTGGTATTTTAGTTGTAAATGGTTATTTTTACTAAGCTACTAGTGAGTTGAAATAATTATTTAGATATGGTAATTATTCAGTGTTTTGACGGTTTAAATGAGTAGTAACTTTTGAGAATTAGTTAGTAAAGATGTTAGGCCCATTATGACAATTAGAAAACCTAGCCCAATTGGATGTTGGTATATAAACATAACTCTTAAGAGAAAACTAGGTTTTCCATTCATTCATTCACTTCACAAAATATGTTGAGAGAGGTAGAGAGAGAAAGAGGAAAAGAATAGAGAAAAGGGTTAGAGAGAAGAAAAAGCTTGAAGAGAAGAAGGAGGCTAGAGACTTGAGGTTAGAGGAGCTAAATTGAAGCCATAACTAGAATCTTGCCAGCTATAGGTAAGTGGGATAAAACTTTTCTCACAATTAAGCTATAATTTCTTCTTTTGCTTATGTGAATAAGTGTTTATTTGTGAATTGTGCCTTTTGTGAATTTTAATGTCGATTTTCATACTGCTTATTTGATGATAAGTTTGGGTATATTAAATTGATGCTAAGCTTGTTTTTGTTGTTGTTGTTGTTGATTTTCCATGGTTGAAGTATGATATATGAACCTCTTATAATTTTTGCTTAAATTGGTGAAAATGAAGTTATTGTTGATTGTTGATGAACTTACGAAATTATGCTTTAAATGATGTTGTGTTATGTTTTTGACGAAGATTCATGTCTGGGGTATCACTAATTGTGTTGTAGTGATTAAGTTGTTGTTTTAATGAGTTTTGATGAAATGGATCATAAATGGTGAATTGTAATTCCTGATGAATTGGGGTGAATTGATGATGTAGTTGTGTTGAGTTTGGCTGATTGAACTTCTGTTTTAAATAATAAGTTGCGAGTATTAAGCTGTTTGGGGAGAAAACTTGGGTTTTGATTGAAAGGTTGTTTTAAGCATTTTTGAAAAACAAGTGATTATGAGAGGTTTTGAGTAATCAGTTTTGGGATGGGGGAAACTTGATTTTTTATGATAGAATATGATAGGTTTCAGTGAATGGAACGTGTAGGCGAATGTTTTTCCTAGATGATAGGTGATATGTAGGGATGTTTTGAGTGTATGATTGATGCTTGAAACTTCATTTGGCAAAACATTTGGAAACCGACAATTTTACCGAAATAGACGAACTTTAACGAAATTGAGTTTTATGATTCTGAAACTTGTAAATAGAATGTAATTCATGTTTATATGATAGAATGATGATGAATCAATGATAAATGGGTGTTTAAATTGATGAATGTCTTGATGTTGTTACTTATGCATTTTTGTGTGAAATGTGAATTTGAAACGATACTACTTCCTTAAGGTGTTAGTTGTTGATGATGTTTATGATGATAATTTTAATGAAGATGAATTCTTACATGCAAATGATGATGATATTGATGATGACTGTAACACCCTAAACTCCACATATCATTTTCTAATAAAAATATAATAATTATTAAAGCACGCAAGGGTGTCACACATCTTCATCAATTCAAAAGTACTTTATTTAGATTAAAAAAAACGTCGCAACAAAATAGTTTTCAAACACTTTAAAGTATACATCTCTTCACAATTTCAACAAAAACTGATTTTAATAGAATTCTAAAACATAGTCTAAAATAAAATAAATCCCC
>Ga0315914_1000861_pt1 | contig 42187 bp, 13 predicted proteins | sample MpolenodulesMG_FD_203920 | JGI IMG/M metagenome (GOLD analysis project Ga0315914, IMG submission 203920) | Medicago polymorpha root nodule microbial communities from Los Angeles, California, United States - elongated nodules | ecosystem: Host-associated > Plants > Roots > Nodule | place: USA... | reverse complement strand
CTAACAGCAAAAAAAAAAAATAGAGAACCGGTCAGACCAAAAACTCGGCCGAGTCACCGGTTTTTACCGATTTTGACCGGTTCCGACCGAGTCAACTGCATGACCGATCCAAATGTTGGCTCGAACCGGCCTACCCACCGGTTCACGGTCCGACCGGCCGGTCCGAGCCGAGTTTTAAAACAGTGGTTATGGGTGTTAGATATTTTGTGATAAGAATGCATATGTATATGGCCCACGAGGTGTAATGAGATGATAGGCCTGCCTCAATTCAAAATGAATCGAAATTTGCTCTTCTCACAAACAAAATTGCTCATTCCCATATAAATTGACCAAAATACTCTTAATTTCTTTTTTTTTTGGGATGAAGTGAGGGGTTATATGGGAGATTAGTCACTTTAGTCCCTGAATAGGAAATGAGTCGTCACTTTAATCCCTGAATGCACATAAATTGCAAAATAGTCCCGGAATGTATGCTCTGTTAGTCAATTTAGTCCCTGAATGCAGACTTCATTAGTCAATTTATAGTCCCTGAATGTAGACTCCATTAGTCACTTTAGTCCCTGAAATTGACCAACATAGTCTACATTCAGGGACTGTTTTGCAATTTCTCTACATTCAGAGACTAAAGTGACTACTCATTTTCCACTCACGGGATAAAGTGACTAATTCTTCAGGGTTATATATATAGGCCCAATAGACTAACGATAGAAACCCTAACAATAAGATTTTGTATCATTTGTATTATACAATACAAAATACTACAACATACATATTACAAATTCTTGAAGATTTGGCCGATAAATGTGTTTTTTCAATGTTCATTTCAAAACAAGAAATTTAGTTAGTGGAGTGCATTCATCTTCATATCTACGTATCGGTAATGGTCATTGGCTAGAAAGACGGGAGCTCCTTGTATTTTTTATGAGTGGTTTGTGAATCATTTGGATTGTATGTGTAATTAGGAAGTTTCGCATATGTAAGGTATTATTTTTTGCTTGTGGATTTAATACTACCTGTACTATTCTCGTTGGTTGGGTTTAGTAATTGTACTTATATCCATTATCAACATATTTCTTCTTTAATCTTAACAAAACATATCTAAGTATTGGTCTTCATAAAAAACATAGACTAACATTGTTTTTTTTCTAATGACAAAATTTGTTGAAAAGGATAATGGCAAAAGGTACAAGTAGTACTACTACCCCATAATTTTGGATATGGATTTGGTGTTGTAAAGTATAACACAGTTTTCATTTCAGCTATTGGATGGTTTGATAAAATTACAATAGTGTCATGCCAATCAAGATCCAATTGTCATAAATCAAAATAGTGTGAAACTGCGTGGTTTATTACAGCAGCAGATTCTCGTCCCATAATTTTGGGACCCAATACAAGTGGCACTACACCCACCATAAAAAAAAAATTAGATAATCATATAAATTATCCAATCTAATCAAACAATACACCAGAGTTACAGACCAATAATAAAAAAGACACAGTATCGGAGTGTTTTCCAATCTTATCAAAATTTGAATGTTGAACAATATATAAAAACAAGGGACTTATATATCTAATACTTTAAGGTTTTGTGTAAATATTTGGTGTTAACCATGTTGTTGTTCATAGCTCAATGTGTCTCTATATGTTAGACTCCATCCATCACACGATTCAACATGCACATATAGACCATGCGCCACTATTTTCCTCTGAGAATTACAGAAGAAGATTTTCAGTTCTGCTCCTAGGCCTTATCCATGTATCCTTTTCAAAGAAAACATTTGAGAGCTGGAAGATATTTGTCATTGATATTTAATATCTTTAGATTGCGAGGTATTTTGCAAAAGTTGCAAATAGACCTTGCCAATGTCACCTTGGATTTTGAGAAACATTGCTTTGACTGATTTCCTTGCACTCCTTTTGGTTTTGAATTTTTTATATTAGCTGTGCAGTTTGTATATATAGTGTTTAGAATCTAGCATTTCCTTGCATTTGAAATTTGTTTCCCCTTTATTAAGCTGAAGTTTGTGTGGTGGTCCTTGGTGGGGCTATTTTAATTCAGGCTAGTTTTTCAGTTGATTACTTCTGTTTTCAATCTTTTATTCAATAGCAAAAAAAAATTATTTTTTGATTTAATATTTTTTAGAAAAAATAAATTAAAACCAAAATGGTATAAGGAGTAGTCGAGAGCATACACCGAAGAAAAATAAGAGAAAGTGAAAGATAAAGTAACAAGTTACAACAAGGAGAAAGAATGGAAAACAAAAACACCAATAGGACTTCCACCTACGATACAAACCCCAAACCAACAAGAACTAGAGATAAATATAAGCACAATCTACCGTGTAGAGCAACAAAAATCGAACAACCAACAAACCAAGCACGAAACACACCAACGCCATCTCAACCACCATCGGCTCAAACATATAGCATGTTTCACCATTCACTTGTAGTAAGTGTAAGAATAATCATAGATCTTACACAAAAAAAATCACTTCTACGAAAACAAAAATCACTTCTACAAACAAGACATTGATGTTATGACTACTTATTTTTAGAGTTCACGTTTGCTCTATTTATCTACTCTATATTTATTGTCTATTTATGATAGAGATACACACAAGTGGGAGATTAATGAGACTTATTTTAATAAGTGGACAATGTATTCATTAATTTCTCCCTCATGTTTATCTCTCTCATAAATGGACAATAAATAGATGACATATTAAGGTAAATGGGACAAAGTCATACTCCTTGTTTTTGGCAGTCCTTAAGCATAAGTTTTTTTTTTTTAGGGTCCTTAAGCATAAGTTGCTGCGTTCTCTATTACTTGAATATTTGTCTTATAATTTTATTTTATTTTTTAAAAAAAGCCTAGAAATAGACAGTATTTAATTTAGACTAACTAGATCTCTATTACTTGAATATTTGTCTTATAATTTTATTTTATTTTTTAAAAAAAGCCTAGAAATAGACAGTATTTAATTTAGACTAACTAGAAAAGAGCAAATCTATAAAGATCAGAGGAGGGCCTTACCAAGAAGATGCAATCCAATTGAATTTGAAGAGCAACAAACTTTCCCAGCACTCGAGTACCATTTGAGAATAATGAACTATAATGTATAACAAATAAAGACATGTTATGATATGACCGGTAGATGGCAAAGTAAAACAAATCTACCATGAAAAAAAAAATTGGTTTTGCTGAATTCCACCAATTTTTTTCCCAATGTTTCTGAATCTTCCTCACCCTTAATATAAAAAATCGATCAACTTGAAATTTGCTTGGTAGCAAAAGAGATATGCATAAAGATTTTTGTTTTTTCTGTGGTTATTTATTTTGGATTTGGATATACAACAATAAAAACATGCTTAGTTTAGGCAAAATATAAAAAAGATGGAATATTATCATGCAAAAAAAGAATGAAACAATGCAAGTCTTTTGCAATCAAGGCTGATAATGACTAACAAAAAAAATTGAAATGTTGACAAATGGACAATTAATCGAGGACAAAAATAACATACCAGGAGAGATATATTCAGCTCAGAACAAATGATTAGGAAATGTGTGTCATGCACCAAACAGTGAAATGTTGTACTCTCAGTTGTTAAGATAATGTTTAGTACACATGAAACATATAGTAGAAGCTTGCAAAACCACCAGAGGTATAAATAAAGCAAATGCATATCGGTTCATACACAGCCAATAAATTTAAGATAAACTATATAGCTGCAGATAGTTATAGTAACTAATTAATTATCTCTCATGAAACTGACTGAAAAATCACAGCAAAAGTAACTGATAATAAATTATACTATAACCTTGAGAAAAAGAGGGCTAGGGTCTAGGGATATAGAGAGAATGATTACTACTTTAGAATACAGGTAGATTAGTAGCCTCGAGAGAGTAAGAATCAGATAGTTGTTGAAGTATTGTACGATTCCTGCAAATTTGGTTATTATATACAGAAAATGTTTCAAATCCACACTTTTCTGTTGGTATAAAATTCAAGAGATTGCCTTATTAATTATATGTTTTCTGGATTTTGTACCTTTGACGGTGAGGGGTACACTGTATATATACGACAAATCATATATATTATAGCAGTATTATGCAGAAAATAATCTTATTTTTCATGCTGCATCTTTTTTCCATTTCCATTTCCATTCCCATTCCCACCTGCATACTCCTAAGTTATTTTCTTTAGAAGATATATATCCTTCTGACAAATCACCTTTCTCTGCGTCTCTTGTGTATAATATATCTAGTGCAGAATGTGAATAGCATAGACCAGGTCATAAGCATTTCTTTGCATAGTATATGTTCAGCTTGTCGTCATGTAGTTTATAGTAGTTATATGATATATCATGTAGCACTCTCTATTAAGCATAGATATCATAACATTTTACCTTGTTTTCTTTATTTTGTATTGATATCGCAAATAGGACGAGATTGTTGGAGTATCAAATGTTTGTGAATAAAAAGTTTTACATTTGATAGAAATATAAGTGTTCAACCACATCTATGTGATGAAACCTATATATTTAAAGTTTAAAGTTTTTTTTATGGAGATTTGTTGCCCAAATGTATGATTGTTCTTGGGTCTATGTGATGATTATTTTTTATTTTTTTTGACAAAAATAAACGATATTCATTCATTCAAATTGATAGAGTACATCGATACAATACAAATTCAAATTCGCTAAAAACAAAAAGGATGAATCTGTGAACAACCTCACAGCATCCATGTTAATAGCATGAAACGGAAAAATACCTGTGCCTACAAATATGACTAACATGACTATATTTATGTCTCCGGATCTGCAACGTTGACGACGTCAAAATCATTGTCATTGATCGGATCTACACTTGTTCAAAGCTAATCTTTCAACCTGAATCAAATAAACACCGCATTAAGACGGGAAATCAAAAAAACAAACGAAAGAAAACAGAAAATATGTGAAATCATTTATTCAATTAGGATAGAAGGAAAAAACAATTCGAAGGGCGATTTTTGGGTCAAAATTGACCCTAAATCACCCCTCTAAAAAGAAGAAATGGGTGACGGCTAGGGTTTGAGAATGAGAGAAGAGAGAGAGGAAAAAAAAAGTATATACTAGTTGCTTCTTCTTCTTTTGACGGCTAGGGTCTATGTGATGATTATTATCATGCATTAGTCTTTCATGTGGCCCAACAAAAATCACTTCTATTCAAAATATCAATGACTCAAATTCAAATGCAATTAAAAACAACTTCAATATCAAATATTCAAAATTCAGATGTGATTAGCTTGCTAATAGGTCAAAATTTTATCAATCCAAAATAATGTTTATGCTACTTACGTAGTAATTATATATTTTAAATTAAGCAAAAAGTAATGATTTAAAGATTGATCAATTGTAAGAGCTTGATAATTATAAATATTTGGAGCAGTGGTTAGGTAACTTAGGTTAGATTTGTACTCTAACATTTCTCTATGGTGTAGCCTGATTTTCCTTACATCCAAACTTACTGCATCGACCTACTGCTCCTGCTATTCAAATCTATAAATCAGTGCTTTTTGCTATACAATTTAACGATCTTTCAATTAACATTAATGAACCATAGCTAGCTATAGAAAATCATGTCTCCTTTGACATTAGCAAACCCCAAGTTTTCCTCGATCTTTTGGCACTTTTTCATGTAATTCCCATCTCCTCTCGTACGAATAATTTTTAAAGAACACTTCCACAATAACTGCACGAAAAAAATAAAAAATAAAAAATAAAACTATTTCAATCACTGCAAAATTGGAAGTGAAAGGAAAATGAAAAAGATACTCACCCTTTGAAATTGAAAGTTCTTGGTGCACGTATTGAAATTGTTAGGAAAACAATGAATACTAAGTAGCAACATGCACAAATTGTGGTGGCTGCAAGTGATTGCTTCAACCGGAACTGGCAGGAGGTGAGTACTTGCAGACACTACCCTCAAGTCAGTATTGAGTTTTAGAATGAGGGTTAGGAGAGTAAAGAGAATCTAACATTGGGGACTACTAAAAGTCCCCTTTATATAGTGTGGAGGTGCAAGTGCCATTGTAAGACACACATAAGGGTTCAACGGTTACGGATTCGTGGAAATCGTAATTGTCGAGTGAGATTCACGATTCGCGAGAACGTGGGGGAGACGTTACCGTTTAGGTTTGAACGGGTCTCCCTCTTGCTCCGAGCACCCGCCTCGCAAGGAAGGAAGGGGTGTGTTGCGAGTAAAATGACCCAAATACTGGATTTATGTTGTTTTGGATTGGGCCTATGCAAATGGATTAGGAACATTTGCTCGGTCCAGACCAATAACTTTAAAAGTTGATAATTTTTAAAAATAAAATAAATATTTGAACTATACGATCAATTGATCCAAAAACTAGAAAGCATAAAAGTTGTGTCATTACAATAAAAAAAATAGTTTGGTTAGCTACTTTTTTCATCGCTGTCTGGAATGTGTAATCCGGACAATAGGTGGATTTTTAGAAATGACTAGGGGATAAAAGAAGCAATGAAATAATTGTGTCGTTGTTGGTAAAATCAAGTTTAAGTTGAGTTTATATCTAAAAAAAGAGTTGGGTGGAGAGTAACAAGACCGAGGAAAGGAATAAGTCCAAAATTACAAAGCTCAAACTTTAGGGACAATGCAATTTGAAAGCTATTTTTACTCTCTTTTCATAAAAACTACACCCTTCCATATTTACCCTTCAAGGCAAAACAAAATTGTGCCCAAATGAGTAAATCTGGATAAAATGACGTTTTCCCCATCCAGTAAATAAATTTACCGAGAGCGATTTTTGAGAATGAGGTGGGAAAAGAAGCTCCCATACAATGTTAATCATTGGGCTTTGAGGAAAATTTGTCAAATTTGGACAATTAAGGGGTGAAATCAAGTCTTGAAGGTTAAATTAGAGGGGCTGCTGCTAGACATAGTTTCTCTATTTTGAACCTACCTCCCTCATTTTAAGCTGTGAACAATTATTTGTTAGTCTTTTAATATTTTCCCCTCAAACTCTTATGTCAAATTAATGCAAAATATTTAGGTGCCAATTTTAACTACCCCAATAGAGCTTCGAGTGTACATAAAGAAAACAATGATTAAACACTTTTGTCCGAGTTGCACTATTCGGACGTGTAAAAATCACCCCTTGGTTGCATTTTCAGATTTTGTGATCTGTACGAAATGTGTGCTTTGATAATTGAGAAGATATAAACATAAAAGTTCATTTTTGTCCAATTTGAACATGAATTTCTAGACAAAACACCATCGTCCATCAACCTGGTATAAACGTGGGGTGTGCATAAAACTGGGCCCAAATATTTATTGAGTTTTAAAATTGGATTTTTGCTCTCCCCCTGCACAAAACGCTTGTGCCCAGCTGAATTTTCCAAAATACTCCTGAGTGACTTAAATCACACAGCGTAACTTAAGTCACGCATGTGTAAAAGACTTAATATTTACACGTGCGTGACTTAAGTCACGCTGCGTGAGTTAAGTCACGCAGGAATTAACACCTGCGTGAGTTAACTCACGCTGGTTTTAAAATTTCAAATACAATTGCACAATGGAAAGGAACCATAATTAAAGAGAAAAGGGACATGTGTAAGATACTTCCTAACCTACCTAATCACATGGTTTATAACAAATATTATTATGTGTGATGTCACTACAAGAACATAAAATGATTGTTGCAAAATAAATTCATCAAATCCATCGAAGTTTGTGTTTGAATGAGTGCATATTCACATGATCAGGTTGACTTGATCTGCCTCCCTCGTTGGTTACACTCAAAAATCATATGGACTCAAAAAAAATTGTATTTGAAATTTTGAAAACCAGCGTGAGTTAACTTACGCAAGTGTTAATTCCAGCGTGACTTAAGTCACGCATGTGTAAAAACTAAGTCATGCTAATTTTACACATGCGTTAGTTAACTAACGCATAGACATTTTCGGCAAGACTGCAGGGTACGAGCGAAAAGTGCAGGGGAAAGAGCAGAAATCTTAAAATTGAGGACATAGCCATAGAAGTTAAAAGCCCATCCTCTTCTAGCCACTAGAAAATTGCTTTCCTCACTATCATCTATGCTCCCAAACACTGTGAAAATATCAAAATACTCGACGGCAGTTAACTGCCGTTGGCTAATGGTTTTGGAGCCAATGACAGTAACTTCCATCGGGGGTATTTTAGTATTTTTCATAGTGTTTATGAGCAAAAAATAAAAGTGAGAAGAGCAATTTTCAAGCCACTAATCAACTGGTCTATTTCAAACGAGAATTGTATTCTTTTAGCACATGAATGTAACTTTAAGTGTATCATTTATTGTCTCTTTAACATTTAGATATTTTGTTAAAGTAATTGTCACTTTACAATATCAATGCATCATTTATTATTATTTTTTCACTATTATACTCTTATTTATTAAATTTCATCTAACTTAATTACTCCACTAACTACAATTACTAAGGGTGTTTTAGTAAATGCTATTAATTTTACCCTTGAAATCAACACAGTTAATCATTTCCTTAATAATCGTGCACAAGCCTTAAACGACTAATATTATGAGACGGAGGGAGTATTTAATTATTTTTCTTAAGAATTAACGGAGCAAAACGCCAAGACATGTTAAACAACGTCTAAGGCCTGTATAACCAATGTTATATCCAAAATATTTCTTCTTCATCCAATTTATTGAGTATCGCTCATAGGTATTGACAATATAAAGGAATTGCAGCTGCTCGGCGGTAAGAGACGTGGGTATGTATGATTAGGAGTGGGCAAAGTTCAATTCAGACCCAAAACAGTGTCTAGACTGAACTGAATTGTTTTTCAATTCGTTTGAACTGAACTGAACTATAATGAAACAATTCAAACCAAACTGAACTGCTACTTCAAAATGGTGCACTGTTTCATTTATAAAAAAAAAAAACTGAATTGTTACTTCAAACAGTTTTTCCTAAAAGCAATCCAAATTAAGATCAAATCTCCAAAATGAATTAGATTAACCTACAACATTACACGTAAGTAAACGAAATCACAAATTCTCGATAAATCACTATATAACCCAAAAAAAAAGAAGTTCTCCATCGGTTAATCAACAACCAACATCACAAATTCTCGATAAATCGCTATATAACCAAAAAAAAAAAAGTTATCCATCGATTAATCAGCAACCAACATCAATCATCAAGATTAACCACACTAGCTGATGTCATTGCATAGGACGATGAAGAAATCATCTATGCAAAAAAGATATTAAATGCTATTAGAAGTGATATTAAACACAAGAGTTTCAAATCAATAAAACCAGCTCTCAAAGGAAAGAGGATTGAAACTGCACCAAAATCAACAACACAACAATCAAAGCACCAATGATTATGATCATTAATGATACATGGTTTTCCATACAAACAGGAGATACTTATTAGTAGCAAGCACTTTAAAACTACACCAGTATGACGGTACTTAGTTAACAAACATGTGTCTTCATTTTTGTGAGAAAAAAAAATGTGTGTTCGTTATTTATGTTTATTGTTTGTTTTTCTCTTTCAAACATGATTGTCGTTCCTGAACAATTAATTTCATTTATTCAAGTCAAATTACCTACTATTTTGTTAGTGATAACTCTTTATACTAGGGACTCAACAAAAACAATTGATTTGCCCCCTTATCTCTCCTTCTCAAACCCTAGCCATCACTCCTTTTTTCTTTTTTTTCTTCTTAGAGGGATGATTTGGGGTCAATTTTGACCTAAAAATCATCTCTCGGAGTTGTTTTTCCTTCTATCCTAATTGAATAAGTGATTTCACATATTTTCTGTTTTCTTTCGTTTGTTTTTGTGACTTTGTCGTCTCTGCACGACTCTGTTTGTTTTGATTTCCCGTCTTTGTACGTTGTGGTTTTATTTTTCTTGTCTTAGTGCGGTGTTTATTTGATTCAGGTTGAAAGATTAGTTTTGAACAAGTGGAGATCCGATCAATGACAATGAATTTGGGGTCGTCAACGTTGCAGATCCGGAGACATAAGTATTCTGGAGACTTGAATATAGTCATATTTGTAGGCATATGTACTTTGTCGTTTTATGCTATTAACATGGATGTTGTGAGTTTGTTCACAGATTCATCCTTTTTGTTTTTAGCGAATTTGAATTTATATTGTATCGATGTACTCTATCAATTTGAATGAATGAATATCATTTATTTTTGTCAAAAAAAAACTCTTTATACGATAGTGTACATGTGTCGGTCTCGGTTGGGTTTGACCAAACTAAATATTCGAACTACTTCGGTTTCTATGCGATAAAATAACCATTCATTATATTATTGGGTTAGTTTGGACAAACCTACTAATTTTTGTTTGAGTTGTGTTAGTGCGTTAACCAATTTATTTTTCAATCTTTTTAATATGGCTAAATAGCATAATGATTATTTGTTGTTTTCATTTTGCTCCCCTAACTAATTAACGTTTCGTTTTGGTCCCTTAACTTATACTCTGTTAGCCAAATAGATCCTTTCCGTTAAGTTTTATGTAAAAACGTTAATCTTCGTCCCTTCCATTCATGAGCTTCATCCAACCCAGAATTCCAGAAAATTCATCAACTTTAATCTTCATCACCTCCCTTCATCCTTAGAAAAAATAAAAACTCAACAAACTCAATAATCCAATTTCAACTTTAATGTTCAATTTTCCCCAAATTGAAAACCCTAATCAATTTTTTTATTTATTCTTTCCTGAATCAAACCTTTTACCTAAATCAAAATCTCACTTTCATCAATTTAATACTCACAGTTTCAATTCAATCTTTGAAGACATAAATCTATGCATTGTTCATGTCCAGAGTTACAATTTACATTTATGCCAAAGGACATTCAACTTCCAAGAATTAGAGCCGAGAGTGTTTAGTTATTTGCTAGAGAATTCAATTTCCAAATTTTAATTTCGTAACATTAGAATCAGATAGCTGGCAGTATTGGCTCCATGTGTTTGGATCAAAAGCTTTAATTGTAGTGCTATTTGAATATGAAAGTGAGTCAGTGATGTTGCACTTTCTTTCTATAAATTTCTTTATTTACACTGTGATGAGTTGTTAGAATTTGTTTATTTCCCGAATATTTTTGTTATTTTGCTTCATAGAGCACACACCAATGTGTTATGAGGAGGTTTTGTTGTGTGTTTTTTTTCCTTTTTTTTTTTTTTTTTTCCTGAGTTTTGTGATGAATGGAGGTGATGAATTTTCTGAAATTCTGGGTTGGATGATGAAGCTGATGATGGGAAGGGATGAAAGTTAACGTTTTTACATAAAACTTAACGGAAAGGATTTATTTGGCTAACGGAGTATAGTTAAGGGATCAAAACGAAATGTTAGTTAGTTAGGGGACTAAAATAAAAACAACAAATAAGTTAAGGGGCCAAATATGCAATTTAGCATTTTAATATTAAATGACTAAATGATGATTCCTTGTATTTTTTCATAAATAATACTCAACTATTTTATTTTTGTTAAAAAAATTATGTGTAACTTATTTTCACTATATTTTACGTATAAAAATAATAAATGATAAGATCAAATAATAAATTTCTTAAAAAATACTTGCAATAAGGTAACGTTGCATTACATAAAATTGTATTAGCATCACAATAACCAAAAAGTACAACATCCAAATTTGTAACAATAGCATGTTTTGATTTTCAATATAGAATGACTTGTGTCAATTTTGGAAATTAAACTTATTTATGACCAAAATATTTTGTATTCTAAATAAAAATAAAAATGTTGATATTATTAGATAAGTGGGTTTATTAGGTTTGGGTCTGGTTTTACCTAGGCATGACAATGGGGCGGGGGTGGGGACGGGTTTTGTCATCCCCATCCTCATCCCTTATTCTCATATACTTACTCGTTACCCTAGTCATATCTAACGGGGATGAGAAATTGAATCTCATCCCCGTCTCCAATGGGTTCGGGTATTACCGCCCCATTCTCGTCCCCGCAATGAATCAATTTTTTAATAAAATAAGAGTTTTTTTTTAAGCTTCAATGGTAATGTTGTAATGTATTATCCAACAATTTGCGCTTATTTAACATTTTTTTATTGAATAATTCGGTTGCTCCTTTAACTATCAATGAAAGTTCTTATATCATGACAATTATCAAACCAAATAATATGGCATATCATTATCAACCCCCTCAACAAAAAAAAACATGACATTTCTACATTCGGGTAGGGTTTGGGTATGGGTTCGAGGTGGGTACATATATCCCCCTTACTCGTCCCGTACCCGTAGTTTGAAATCGGGGAAAATCCAAACCCATACCTAAACTCAGTCAAATCGAAAAAAACCCGTCAAATCGGGTTTGGGCGGATACCCATGGGCACGGGTTTTGTTGTCATGCCTAGTTTTACCCGAAGCGTATTATTTTTTATGGATTTTTCACTTTTAAAACCATATTTACCTAATTATCCAACCCAACACACTTGGTTGAAATCAAGTTCCACTTTATTTTGAAGAAAATGTTCCTTAACAACCTGCAAATTAGAGGTATCATGATTTCACATGATTGTGAAACAGCATGAATGAACTTTTTGCAAATTACTTATCAAAACTCTGCTTACTCAGTGACTTTGTTTGGCATAATGCAAACATTTCTCTGAGATCCTTATAAACAATCATTTGTAGAAATTGTTGCATCTGAATTCAGAGAAATATATGATTCCCGGACCATTATATTATATATGAAGGACTGTGAATGCTGGTGTCAGCACAACATCTTAGTTAATTATTATCTGATAAACTGTAAAAAGATGAAGAATTTCAGAGAATAAAGGTGTGGTCCTAAAACATGTTAGTATATAGTATATGAGATCGAAGAGGGCAAGTACAAAAGCAAAAGTCTAAAAAAATGGCCATGATTAAAGCTGTGCAGAAGCACCAAGAAATTAAAGTCATAGGACGCCAATTATCTTTTTCAGTTCATACAGAGTCCTTTGAAATGGTTTCCCACCAGTTGGTACTTATAAACAAAATCCAAAGCTATGACCAAGGTAACATTAATCGTGATTGAGAGATGCCCATGTCGTTATGAAATTTTGCTTCTTCAACAACATATATGTTTTTTGTGCGAACTATGTATCTTTTGTGCGCAACTCCAGAGATTAATCCATGGAGTTGGATTGGACCGCTATAGATATAGCGGTAAAGTTCTCTCTCAAAAGATTTAACGATATTGCATTTCCAAAACTTGATTCGAACTCATGATCTCCGATAAAAGTGAGAGATCCTTCATCTAAAAACATCTCCAATTACAAGTTTATAAGAAACACGAACTTGGTCTATTATAATATTAAGTGGCTCCCACAATGTCATATCACACTTATGCAACTCAAACATATTTTAGTTCGATGATAAAAAAAATTAAACAACTTTATGAAACTCACATTTTTAATGATTTTTTTTATTTCCACTCAACTTTTATGTAACTCATTTGTAATGATTTTTCGTATGCAACTTTGATGATACCGTAACTTATTTAAGCTACTTCAACCATGTATTTTCTACCTGCACTGTCTAATTGTTGGAGAGGTAGCAAGACCCTATACTCTTCATTAAAAAACCATTAAGTCCGAAAAAGATGGATTATTTTGTGAATGGATTTTTGGGCCTATAAAAAGTGGGATTTGTGCTAGTGGAAATTATCGAGTAATCGGAGATAAAGAAGACCGACCAAATTTTTTTTTTTTTTGAGGTTAACCGACCAAAATTTTGTGAACAATGCAGAGTAGAATTTGTTGATTCTCGGGTACTTAGACCATCTACAATGGGGGTTCTTCCCCTATTAAGCATCGAGCTAAATAAGCTCCTCCATTGTGATATCAATTAATTGGGTGTCTATAGAGATGAGTGATTTTATAGGCACTCTCTCTCATATTACATGTGAGTCCCACATACACAATTAATTGTAATTTTTTTTCTCTATTCAATTATTATATTATTTTAATAATAAAAAATTAAGTTAAATAATACTTACAAGTGTTATATTTAATCGATCAACTTTAAATTTTCAATAAAAGACTATTTTTTACTACGTCAAATAATTTATTCATCTTAAAGTTAAAAAAAAAATTAAGCATATGTAATTTATTATAATTTGATTTTGTTTTTTAATTATTAATAAAATTGTTCGCATTTTTATAGTTTATAATGAAATTAATTCAATATTTCAAAGTTATATAATTATGAATGAATAGATAAATAATTGTTAAAATTTAATGATATATAGTTATTACTCAGACTCATTTAATAATTTATTTCGGGTGCTGGGTTTGAGAGATTAGGTGCTTATTATATATTAATTTTGAAACGAATGACATGTACCGCTGTGACCCGTTTAAGCACCCAAATAAGGTGTTGCATTGTGGATGGTCTTAGATATCAAATGGGGTATATAAAACTAACATGTCCACTAACACATGTGTGGTATTTGAAACGTCTTCCTAGTTATATTGCGAGCCATTTAGATAAACCTCTTTAAAGAATTAGAAGGTCTAGTAAATGGAGAAAATAAAGACATTCATTGATGACGATAGGATATTTAGAATAAAAAACATAAACGTGGTGACTCAACTAATTTTAGAAATTATATTTAATTATATTTTTCTTTCATTCCATTATGATTTATGAGAACATACAAGGCACCCTAACATACTCAATATTACCCCGTAACAAAATATCTTCTAGATCTTTTTAGATTAAGGTGTGTTATACTAACTTCTAGAACTAGCTGAGTCATCTATCACATTTATGCTTCTTATTCTAAATATCCTATCAGAAGATCTTGGGTTTCAACAACAACATATGTTTGATAAATTGCGAAATTGATTATAAAAATTATTAATGAAAATACCATGAAACTTTTTCTTTTCTTTTATATTGCAGTTTAGACCAAGAATATAACAGCCATGCTTCTTTTGATTTATCTGTTTTATATCCGACGCATTGTAGAGCTGTGACATAAAGTTAGAAGATGTGTCAAAGTGGTTGTTTGGTTTAAATTAGATAAGAACTAAGCCACTTCTTCAAAAAAAAAGATAAGAACTAAGCCACATCAGATGCCATCATGCATGTGTTAGTAATTGGATGGAATGGAAGTGACTTGATTGTAAATTATAGTAAAATTAAGGGATCTAAATGATATATTTAAAACTAAGCAATTACAATTAAGTCTAAAATTCATTAAGACCGAAATGGTAAACATGAGTACGAAATTATGAATTTTATTTGTCTAAAGTAAAGTAAAATTAACCAAAAAGGTAAATAAAATCTAACTAAGCATTGTTTCAACCGGAATTCGAACTCAGATTCTTCGAATAATATTTCCTTAAGTAAGATCCATTAATCAAAGCCCCTTGATTAATTATTTTAAGTTTAGGAAACTTAATTTTTTAAATAATGAAAGGAAAACTTCCCCTCTTATGTAAGTATGGTGAACCTTTATTCCTTAAATTTATTTAATTATTAAAGGGTCATTGGAGACACCATATCTAATCTTCAACCAAGTGAACTATTAAGGCCTACCCACATAAAATTCTTTGTCATCAAGCATTCCCAAGAAACTCAAGTTAGTATTAAAGGCTTAGAGACTGTTTTTATTTATGTTCAGTAGCTTTCAGATGGATTATCTTCTCACTAAGAAATGTATAGGTTGTCACGTTCAAACATAACCAATTATCAAGTTTCACAGCTTGCAACAATTGAATTATTAGTATTACATGTAAGTTAATGATCAATTATTCAAGCGACTGAAGATAGTAACATTTGATTATTATTTTCCTATTTCATAATGGACACATAACATGACAAAGTAGTTGAACTGTTGAGATCTCATGAATGAATGACTCTTAACTGTGACATGAGCAAAAATCAGCCACAAAATTGAATAGGAACTAGTTAGTATTACTCAAATAATGATTTAGCATTAGTCTTTTTCTGCAACTGTTATTGTTTCTACTTTTCTTAGGGATCTTAAATAGATACACACAAAAAAACAAAACAGATGATAAGGTAAAGTAGCTAAAGTCCACCTAGTCAAAAGTAAACAAACAGCAGCAACAATTGAAAGGCATGTAAATAGCATCTTCAAAGAGTAGGGCCTTATTGTATTAGAGCCTCCAACAATTATTCCCGCCAAATTTGCATGCCTCTTTTGGTTTGTTAAATACTCAAATACTGTTCCTTATTAGTAAAAAGAAGAGCTTTACTATTTGATTTTGATGTCAAAACCAACTTTATCAGTACAAAAATTATCATGAAGACATAGACAGAGAACTCAGCATAAGAGAGTTTTTGGAATCTATATAATGAACTTCAATTTCTTTTTTGTTCCTTTTCTTTACTCAATTATACTGTTGCAGCAATCCACTATACATCAAAACTCTCCTCATTCTCTTTACATTACATTAAAAAATAAAGTTAGTGCACAAATGATTATTCTGACAATCTTTCAACTACATTCAGTCATCATAAATATTCCCTAAAAACAATTAAAAAATCTTGAATAAAAAAATCCTCTTCATCAACTACCTGCACAATAATAATAAAAAATTGTGATCATTAGTAAGCATGTAAATATTGTTATTAAGCATTAATAATTCAATAATAAATAACAAAAATGTAGTATTACCTAATGATTGTTAAAGTGGAAACTCAAGTGTTTGTTAATTTGGTATCAAGATTATGTGTTGTATTGATCATATCATGTGTTAGGCAAAGCACCAAAACTAGAGATTATAAACTGAAAAAGATAAAGTGAAGGCAAAATTAGACAAAGAAATGAGGCAAAAGCAGAACACAAAGAAAAGCATGAAAGAGAGAAGAAAAAACTAACCTTTTTCGGTATATGGGAAATGGGTTGTCCCTATCTATTTCCCTCCATGAAAGTATTTCTTCAAAGTAAAATCCCTATTGGTAAAAGGGGACCATTTGCTGAAACAGTAACAGGCGCATGTAAGATTTCTAATTCAAGTTAAAAGAATAATTCTAATGACAATAAGAAAAGAACAAAAGGACTTTCAAAGTATAAGAGAATGAGATATAGACTTTTCAGACTATACTTTAAACATAGTTTGTTTATATCTAGTAAAGCATAAGTGCTTATTTATAAGCTAGAAACTTTTTACATAAGCTATCTTGGAGAGTTAATGGAAATAAGTTGAAAGCAACTTATAGACAAATCATAAGTTGTTTATAACTCTCCCAAGCAGTCTCACAAGTGCTGATAACATTAGATAAGCTCAAGTAAGTAAATACAAGCAGACTAATGTCAAAGATCATATAGGTATATTCTTTAGGCTGTATATTTTCATTGCATGATGCAATGATCCACTATTCCACTCTATTATGTTCAAGTCCATATAAATCAGTTACAGCCTCAGAATCTTGTACTTTTAGTCTAACCAACAATATTATAAAGAAAAGCTTGGGACCCCTTCTGGGACAGGGTCATGTTTGCTTAGGGTCCTGCACATAGTTTTTTGTTTTTCTATTTGTATGTTGTATTTGAATGAGCTTATAGAAAGAAAAAAAGTACAAACACTAAGTTACTTAATTTCCACTATCTTAAAATCATGATTATGAGAGTCTATAAGGGATAGAAAAGGTACTTGAATATGGATTATGGATGGACACGTCTCTTGTTCAACCTTCCCTTCTTTAGAAAAAGTTTAGTTCAGTATATCCACCGGAATATGGCAGAAGTTCTTCCAACTCAATTCTGGAACGAGAACAACTCATACTTTTCTTCAATTTGCCGTGAGGTGACTCAACCTCAGCCCAAAATATGCCATATACAGGTCGGTGGTCTGAAAATCTTGATTCACCGCGAACATAAGACAGTTGATGGAGACCTTCTCCATACCATAGAATACGGTCACACCTATAAAAAGAAAAATGTTCATGTCTTCGTAGGTTGTAACAATTTAATAAAATTATATCATATATCATGAAACATACTTTATTTTATAAAATCCTATTACGTGATGTGATAATCTTACCAAGCAGGTGTTCTCCTTTTCTCCTTGGGGTGCATATCATCTCCTGAGTATCGATCTGAATTAGTTGAATACTTGTAAGTTGGAGGAAAATATATCTTCCCTTCGTTCCATCCCACAAAAGTGCGGCCTCTTTTTTGCTCTATTCTCAACTGCCATGAGTGTCAATAGTTAAGGATTGTTATGTAACTTAAACAGCAAACATGAGGTTAATGGTGACATGAACGAGACATACTTGATCATTTTCTAGTAATGCTCTCCAATTTTGCATCTCAACAAGTGCCTTAGCAGAACGGTAGGAGAGAGCGATCCGATAATTCAAATCTCCAAGCCATATGATTCGACTACATTATTGAATGTAAAATGAGAAAATGCAAAAGCTTTTGTAACATAAACTAAACTGTTGCAGAGTGCATTCTGATTAAGTGCTTATCTATTATGTTATTCACATGAGCTTAATTAACCATTAGTTGTTCTGTGGATCTTGTTGAAATAAACTATTTTTTATAAATGCATCCAAACACTAATATAAGTAATTAAATTATGAGATGAGCACAAATAAACTCTTTCAAACATGACTTCAATCATAGATGAATATGAGAAGATTCTTACTCGTGCTCGAGGATTGTCTGAGGAGATTTCTCGTTGTCAACACCATGAACACGAGGAAACCTTGTCTTTTTAAGAATCTCCATTACATCAGAATTTCTTCTTAGTTCATCACCCTCTTTCTGTCCTGAGGTTAAATGACTGCAGATAAAGCAAAAGCTTGTTTCGTGCACAGACATACTAATTGAGATGGACCCCTGCAAATCCAACCAAAATAACACTCATATAAGCCAATCCTAAGTAACCATCATTTTCACCATAAAATAAATTACTCTAAAGAAAAACAAAAGTTAGGAATGTGATGACTAAGTTAAAAAATTCACCTTATTTCCGAGATATCCCATCAATCCTCTGCCAACACACGATACTTTCATGTTTCGAACATGATCTTTCAGTTCGCCTTTCACCCATACGGTAAGGTAGATTCCCACCATTTGCTTACTTGCAACAAGGCAGTACCTTGAATGTCCTGGCATGCTATATCCATCTTCATTAGAGGCAGATCCACCATTAGTTGACATTGGTGAATATAAGACTGTACTCGGTGAATCCACAGGGCCATTATCATCATCAGACGAACCCCATCTTGAATAGTCACTCGGTCTCGAGTAGTCACTTGCCCTTGAATAGTCACTAGGCCTATAACCCCATCTTAAACTAGGATCAAAGTCACTAGGCCTGTTACCGAAAATTACACGATCGCAAACACTGTATCTTCGATCAATTTGTGGTTGCACAACTGAAGGATCGTTGTCCATTCCCCAACCACTAGAAGTTGTCTGGAACGATCGCCTGTGGAAGAAAGACGAATTCTTCTGCCTAGCTGATCCCTCGAAATCTGCATTCAGCTCTACAACTGGCTGAGGAATTGGAGACGGTGTATAACATCCACTACTTCCACTGGTTCCAGGAAGATTGTTTAAAGTCTTTCTGATAAGAGCCAACCATTTTTTGGCAGGGCCATTGTCCTCTGCCCCTAGGATATTACCAGCATTCAATGGAACTATCTCTTGAAATCTTCAAGAAAAAGGTAAAGATTGAGAATAGAAAAATTTGTCATTCGTAAAACAGTCAAGGGTTAAATAAATTTCAGTCGCTATCAATATTACATTTTCTTTGTTTTAGTCCCTCTACCAACTTTTCAATCCTAGAAATTACAAAACCGTATACTTGTAGTCCCTCTTTAGAGACTAAAATCATGCAGTTTTGTAATTTGTAGAGACTCGAAAGTGTGTATAGGGACTAAAAGCAGAATTTGCGATAATTATATAAAATAAAAAACATATTTAATTGAACAATTAATGCCAACTTCAGGAGAAGACTAGAGAAGCCGTCAAGCAACAATTCTTACCCAAGAACATAAATGTCAGCTGGTGGCGAGGAATGAAGCCAATCATCTACACTCAAATTACTTGGAGGGGATCTTCCAGCTACATTCCATGTAGCTACAAAAATGCTGCTCAATGTTCACAGTTCATGAGAAACAAAACAAAGCCTTTTATTTTTATTTTTCTTGGCAAAATTGGAGAAGTAGGATACCTATAGTTCTGCACATCGATAATTCGAGGATGGTCAAGATTCATTCTTCCTCGCCTAACTTGACTCGTGCTCCTGCTAAACTTCTCTGTTCATAGCAATGAAGGGTTATAAACAACTTGTGCAAATGTAAATATCAGCATTTTAAATGATACCATCAAGAAGAACTTCAAAAGGACATGATTCAAGAAATGGTTCACCTGTTTTGCTCTTTTTGATTGTGCATGGCTCTCTCTCAGAGAAGCTATTCCTACTTCCATATTCAACCTCACCTCCTAAAGAAGGAAAACAGTAACTGAGTTTATTTGGATGCCAAGAAATTGTAGTAATCTAACTCATTATTCAACATATCCAATCGAAGAATAAATTGTTGAAATTGATCACTATTAAAAAGTGAATTTTGAAGAAAAAACAAAGATACTAACCTCCATAAACAACAGCATCTGCTTGAATATCTTCACATTTGTTTTTGAAATTAAAAAACTTTCTAACCATTTTCTTTGACCATGAGAGCTAATTCATCAAACAACAAATAGACAAAACAGTTAACAACTTGCAATATGCAAACACCAACATAATAAAATATTGAAATAATAATAATAATAATTGTCAAAAACCTTGGTGTTCTTGGAATTCTCATCTCCCATTTTGACACTTCTACTTCATACACCTCCCAAACAAGTTTCTACACCTCCCAAGCCAGTTTCTGATATTTCAATGATATTTTGAGCTAAGAAACAAGACCAAGTTCATTTGTTTCCTTTTTGTAAGTGCTATGTATGATCTTGCTACACTATAATATTAAAAAGTGTAATATGAAGAAGAATGAAGCAAATTCCCATAAATAAGAGAGAGAACAAGAAAAGCACTTTAAGAATAATGCATGGAAGTGAGAAGAGATTCTGAAGTAATAAGTAGAACAAGACAATGCAGTAAGGTTAGAGATAGAAAGAGAAAGCAATCTCCTCGTTCTATGTAATGTAACAAACATAGCAAACAAAGTATCGAATTTGAACAGAATAAAGCACAGTAAAAGAGACCATACAAGAGCTTTATTAATATTAAATTTACAAAAATGTTTCATGTACATAATACTTTTTTCTTACACCAATTGAGGTCATTTTGTTGAAGTATTAAGTGTTTAGGCACGTACATTTTTTTTATGTGTATGTGTCTAAACATTATTTATTTGGTCTTGTGACATAAAAGAATGTCTCAGGTTTAGTTAAGCAATGGCTAATTCAATTCACTTTAAAAATTATAATTAATTCTTGTAGTTGAATTAATCACAAATTAAATTAATAATTTATTCAACTAAATTAATCATGTTTTTTAATGTAGCTAACCAAATGTCGTGCATATGTACGAAAATGGATATTTCATGTATCATTTCTTCAAAAAAAAATGTATCATTTTTCTGTTGAATTAAGTTTGAAAAATGTTAAATAGTGTTTGAAAGACAATGATTAAGCAACTAAAACAATTAAGTTTTTATGCAAAAAGTGATCGGAACACCCGTTAACAAGACTCATTAAATTTAGTTGTTTGTGACAACCTTAGCCTGAGACAAAGGGGGCAACGGGCAGGATGTTTTAGCTTTAAAGTTTCTGTATAAAACGACTCGGTCAGTTGGACAAAGGCTGCCCTATTAGTCAGCAAAGTGGAGAGCTGTTGTTGTTATTGTGAAATGTGTGAACTATGAAGTGAGATCTAATAGGATCCTGTAGCTGCATTCTTTCTACAGTTTTAGTACATTTTTGGTCTTACAATTAAAGCAAAAGCAGTTAAAGAGATAAAATAAAGATAAAGGGTCTAGTGTAATGTAAATAATAATGGTACTGTGTTTTTTTTCTTCCTTTCTTTTGTTGGACAGGGAATGTTTGGAAGAGAAGCATTCTGGTAATGACATCTCATTGCTTGTTTTAAAAATAGAACCGAGCACCTTTCTGGTTTATTTGTTTGTTTGTTTGATTTTGATTGAACAACAGTTTGGTTGAACTAGGTTGAATCGAGTTGAATTATAGTTAGTTCAAAACATTTTTAATTTTTGTATTTTTCATTTATTTTTATGTTTTATATTGATTTATTACCGGTACTTATTTATATGTGTTCGTTATCTAATTCAATCGAGGTTGTGATTAAAAAAAAATCAATTAGATTAAACTAATTGAACCATGATTTGATGGTTTTGCCATTTCAATCATCCTATTTTAAAAAACATTTATATATAAAAAAACAACATATTTACATGTAAGAGGGGGGAAAATAACAATATTTTGGGTACTAAAACAAAATAAAAAAATTGTCTTTCTTAGATTTGCCACCTTACGAGTACAAATTTTATATGGAGCAATGTGACGTTTGATTCCATAGATTGATGATAGGTATGGTGCCAGTGGATGTAGTGTGTTTTGCTTTGAGGTCCTTTTGGCTCTGAGCTAGCTTTCAATCCATGTCTTTGAAAACAATGGCAGCTTACCCAATTTTATGGTGTTGCCTTGGCCATGCTGCTGATGTCTCCCTTCCCCTCACTGTTTTTAACTGTTAGTAGAAAGCTAGAAGCTACCATCAACATGTCTTTTATGTTGCTAAATGCTAAGTATGTTTAGAGTTTAGACTTTGGTGTGTTAAGAGCTTCCATCACTAGGAGGTTGGAATATTTTTCTTCATTTCTTGTTTTGTTTTGTTTTTAGTCTCAAGCGCCGCCCATATTACCTTTGAATTCCTGGGTGTCCAATAATACATGCCTCTCTTGAAAAGAATATCCCAATTTCCAAAACAAAACTACCTTTTGGGTTTGGCTCCCAAGTTTGGACTATTCCTTTTTTGACTAAAGTAAATTGCCATGCCTAAAACTTTCCTTATCATAACTGAATCTCCATTGATCTAATCCTCATGGTTAGAGTTTTAATTTTTAAATATACTACATCATACTCCATTCACATGTATTTTGAAATGGATGGAGTGTAATAATATTTTATTCGTTTCAAAATACATGTGACACACAATCACTTCACACATGTCAACGTATAACTTTGATTGTTAATATTTTTAATTATTTAAAGTAAAAATTATAAAAATTTAATATTTTAAAAATATTTATCTAGACAATTGAACAACATTTTACATGCCTAAAAGCGTGTTGTTGACTTGACCCAAAAATCTCTTCGATCCATTAGTCTTTCTGATCTTGATGATCTCTTGTTCTGGACTAGTGATGAAAAAGTGGCCAAGTATTGCACTTGGGAACCTTATACAAACAAAGAAGAAGGTATTGGCTTCATCCAAAACATAGCAAGCAAATCTCTAAGGTTTAGAGCAATTTGCCTTTGCGATCGAGCAATAGGTTGATCGATTTCTGGTCATGTTTGGATAAATGCGGGAACAAATTTGATGAACTTGGCTATGTTATATGCTTCATGTATTGGGGCAAAGGGATTGCCACAGTAGTTGTGAGACAAGTGGTTGAAGCTGCATTTAATAGAAAATGTTGCTTCTCAGAGGGTGTTGGAGAAGGCTGGTTTTTAAAGGGAAAGTGTTCTCATAAAGTATTTGTTCACTAAAGTAGAGATATAGTTATGTTCAGTATTCTCTCAAGTGAAGCTCAAATTTGATCAGTTACTTTTCAAGTATGTCAACTACTATGATGTGATACATTTAAATATCTACAAGGATTTAGTGTTAGTGTAAGTGGTATTGATAGGTGAGATTAGCAACACTAATGAATATGTACTTGGATGATGCATGGTAATCATTTATGCTAAAAAAATTGGCATTTTCTAAAACAAAAAATAAAATTGTCTTAAAAACTAGTTTTTGGAACAAATATCTTTTCCATTCTTAAAAGAAGAAAAAAAACTTGTCTTAAAACCCAATTTTGGGAACAAAGATCTTTTCCATTTGGAGACCCAAGATCAACGAATTAATCAATTGATAAGGTTGGTCAAATAGTGTATATTGTTAGCAACAAAACAATACATTACTTTGTAGTATGACCCTGCTTTAGTAGACACTGTTTTGAACATTGGTTCATACACATTATTAAGAAGTAATGTGATGTATGTTATCCAGCTAACAAATGTTATGGAAAATTAGAAACCAAAGGATGTCAAATATTGAGTTAATAACCATGGCACCAAACCAACAAATCTGCTCATCATAAACAAATAGTAATTGTATTTCATACTGCCCTAAAGTCATGATGGAAGAAAACGTTATCCATAATACATAGTTAACAAGTAATTCAGGGCAGTATGAAAATCATGATTTCGACCAAATATTTTCGACCAAATATTTCATAGTAATTGTATTTCATTCTGCCTTGTCGAAATATAATCATGATTTCGACCAAATATTTTATTGTATTAACACATACACATCATTAAGAAGCAATGTGATGTATGTTATCCCAGCTAACAAATGTTATGAAAAATTTGAAACCAAAGGCTGTAATAACCATTGTACCAAACCAACAAATCTCCTCATCATAAACAAATAGTAATTATATTTCATATTCCTAAAGTAATAAAAAAAAAACATTGTCCAGAGAACATAGTTAACAAGTAATTCGGATATTTATGAATCGTTAAGTCTAGATTGCAAATCCCATTTGCAATCATTCAAATCCCATTTGGTTTTCCCTGTAAATTTCCTCATCATCGTCGGAGTTGAGGTTACTCTCAATGTTAAAGGTCTTGCGGATTTCATCTGGTGTCTTCTCCTTGATCAGGTTTGCTACACTCTACATTTTAGGTACAACAGGCTCTCGATGTTCAAATAATTTGCAGCCTAAAACGAAAAAAAGTTCAAACCAATATGCAACATTAAGTAAGCTAAACACAACACTAGCAAGTAGCAAGTAAAGTAGAATAAACCTAAAATACACAACATTGATTACAATTTTATTCATAATGTAATCTTTGATTTCTTATCAATAATTCATAACTCTTTGGGTTTGTTTGATTTAAGATAACACTATGATTTCAGTACCAACTTAAAAAATACATATATGTTCACTTTAGTTTCGGTTATTAAAATAACGTACGGATGTAGAGAAATAATTTAGCCTTCAAAGTTTTGTATAGTGGGTGTGATATTTTATCAAAATTAAAAAACGTGTTTCCCCTAAACACAAAATGAAAATAATGTGATATATATCAAATATATTAAGTAAATATCATTTTCAAAAAGGAATTTTGTAAACTTTGTTTGGTTAAAAAGTATTCAAAAGAGAGTGTTGCTAGCTTCCTTCTTATATTTATATATTGGTTAAAACATATGGTCATATAAGTCATGTGAATAATGCACATTGTAAAAATGTGACACGCATTTGAAAGAGATAGAGTGGTATTAGTTATATAGTATGTCTTAGAAAAAGATTTAAAGTAATTAAGATATGTGGATAAAGAATTAAAGAACGGAGTAGTTAATAATGTTGAAAATTTGAAAAGAGTGTTGTAAAAAGGGATGATAAAAAATCTAAAAAATATATTATATTTATGGAGGGATGTGGTACTATCTTTGTTTTTCTTTGTGTCATATTATGATTGTTTTCACAAATTAAAAGTGTGTTTGGATTGAGAATGTAGAAGGCTAATGGATGAGAGAATTTACTATTGAACTAAGGATATTAAAAAAAATCATTTTGTAGTGTCCGGAATTTTAAAAAAATCAATAAATATTTTTATTTATGAAATTATTTATTTTTCCATGTTATTAAGGATGTTATTGACGTAAAAACTAATTAACACAATCTCGTTTTTATTAACAATATTCTTTTGAATCAACTATAGAACTAATCCTCAAATTGGTGGTGACCTAGTTTCTTTTATCACAACATTGTCAATTCTCCCAACAAACATGTTGGTAGTTAATACAACCTTAATTGACAGATAAAAACAACAACAAAAATGTAAATATTTATTTATATACTACTTTCTGTAATCTAAACAACAAGAAAAAAATCTAATGGAGTATCATAACTAACCGATTTAAAATTTACTCATTTCTTTCTGCAATCTTTAAAGATCGTATCTATACTTATAAAGTATTAATTCATTGAAAAAATTCAAAAGAAAGTTTGAGAAAGCTCTTCAAGGGACGTTGAAGCCATAGTCCCACCATGGCCACCACCAAACCTCTTTACTCTTTCACTAATTGTGCCTTGAGTATCTTATTAGTCAAACAAAATTATTATTGATATTGTGGAATGAAAATGCATTGAACTGACGGCGCAATAGTGAAATTGGAGGTATTTTTTATATTCATAAGAAAAACTATGGTGCAAGTCCACCACCTTTCCAATTTGTATAAAAAAAATCACCTTTCAAACGAGATCGATATGGTTCTTCTAAACAATATGGTATACTTCTATTTAATTGATGGCTGATCTCCAAATCTATCTATTAGATCATATTTGGAGCTCTTCCCTCTTAATCGGGTTTAGATTTTGCAATCATGATTAATTCCTTGGTTGCTTGAATAACTTATTCAAATTGTGCCTCTCTAAAAAAAACTAATCAAATTGTGAGTCAAAAAAGATATTAAAACTGTCACTAAAAAAAATAAAATTATTTGCAACAAGGTTGATGCTCACGCCTAGTGTAAAACTATTTGCAACATTATTGATTTACATAACATGATATTTGATGATTTCAACAAGGTTGATGCTCACACCCTAATTTCGTTTAAAATAAAATAATTAATATAGATTTGGTTAAAGGGCCTCATTACTCATTATTTGTAAACCACTACGATGCAAAAATTACTCTAAAAGTTTAAATGTATTTTTTACATATTTGGATGTTCTCAAATATAATTGATTTTTTTATTAACTTATGCTCGAGTTTGAATATATAGCATCTACAATTGATTTTTTTTATTTGTTTAAAAAAATGATTTTTTTTATTATTTAACTCGTATCTATTTTAATGTATTTAAATATAAATTATTTTATATTCAACTCTCAACTTTAATCAGAATTATTTTTATCAAATCTATTTGTTTAAAGTATATTCATGTCACTGCACAACTAAATAGACACAAATTTAGTTTAAAAGTATTTACATGATGTCACAAAGATGAAGGGTTCTCGTAAGATTGTACCCACAAAAATCTAAAAGATTGATAGATTTATAATTATTTAGCTGAAAAAAAAGCTCTTTTAGAATTTAGAATACAACAAAATATCAGCAGCTTCATAAGCTACATTTAGGGATGGCAATTAGACTCACACCCTATGGGTATCCGTAAAAAATACCCACAATGGATAGGGTGAAACCCTGCATTTATGGGTCTGGATATGGGTCCGGGTAATACCCACAAATTTAAATGAGTATGGGCACGGGTAAGGGTACTATACTGCCCAGACCTGCAACCCCGCATATACATATTTATATAATATCATAAATAATTTATTTATTTTTGGTGTATAATTAATTTATTTATTTAGCTATTTAAGCATAAACCTAAACTTAAACCAAAAAACTGCTTAATACAATAACAACTCCATCATGCCGGGGTACAACTTTTTAAGGATATTTTGGATGTTTTTTATTTGACTAAATACTATGATCCGTACTATTTTATGAGTTAATTTTAAAAAATTTGGATCGTAGTTTTATTTCAATTGTGATATTTTTATTGTCTTTTCATAGTTAAAGTACGGGTAATGAATGCGGGTATGGACACTTAGGTACCCATAGGGTATGCGGAAGGGGACTATAGTTGCTGCCCACAAGAGTACGGACACGGATACAAGTATTTTTTACAAATGCAGGTATGGGGAAGGGCATTGTAGTACTCTACCCATAGGGTACCCATTGCCATCCCTATAGCTACATTAACAAGTGTATCTGCTAGTGTCATGACTGCAAAGAAGGTTCCAATCCAAATAGTGAACACTAGAGCTTTTCTGAGACCTCATGTTAAAAGAAATAAACGAAACAGTGTATGTTGCCACAGCCCTAAAACATGACAAAATAGTTCAGGATGCACTCCTTCCATTAGCAACATGTATAATTATTTTTTTATTTTCATTTTTTAAAAAGAAAAACTTTAAAAAGTTTTTAACTATAATAGAGAGGAGTATTGAGTGTTCATTATCATTGGAGCACTGAAAATTTGTTCAAATAAGGCAAGCATGGGGTCATAGGTTTAGCAAGGCTCTCCACCACTGAGTTTGGACTTTCGATGTCTTATCAAAATAAGGGAAGTAATTGTTCTAAAGCAATGTTATTTCATGAGATTAGTCTCCATACTTGAATGTGCAGATTAAGTAGTAATAATGACAATAATAACAACAATGACAATAAAAACAACTCGAACATGCAAATAAAAGAAAAAAAAAAGATTTCACTAGCACGTGTGCTCTAAGGGTTCATTTTTATTTTTAATTTTATTTTTGTTACTTTTTAAATATATTTTTAGGGTTCATGCTACCTTGTGTCCTAACAGCACATGTTAAGTATTGCACTAATGTTAAGAATTTATTACAAAAAATTAATATTCAACATTTTAAACAATAAATTAACATAATTTCTTGCCAAAAAAAAAACACAATTTTCAATACATAATTTATATTAATGAAATTCTTAACATATGTCCTAAAGGCACAAGTTAGCATTACCCTAAAACTATATATATTGTCAAGCAAGCATGTGGATTGATTAAGGCACAAAAAACCAGGTGAAGGTAAATATTTGGAACATATCTTTTTCCCTGTGAATTTCTCCTAGACATGAGCAATGAGTAGGATTGCATTGTAATCAAATCAAGGTTATATATAACCAACACATCATATTCTTATTATTAAAATAATTTTTTATATATAAATATAAACAAGAAAAATGCTTCAAAAGAAAGAAAATAAAATTGCGCTAAATTATTTTGTTTTCCACACAAAATTATAGTTTTTTGAGAATGAATTAATTCTCATAATTAGTAGTTTACTAGAGAAATTAGTTAGCAAAACCCTCCACAGTGAAATATAGGTCGTTTTTTATAATGTTCATGGCATCTTCTATCAAGAAGTTAGAGACTAATTTTTTAAGATACGAAGATTCACTTAAAGTGGTGACATCTCCTAAAGTATTCTTTCTTCTATACACATTGGTTAGGAATTGAACTCGTGACTAGATGCTACTTAACAGATCCGACATCTAATAACTTGTCAACCGTGTCAATACTACGTTGGTGAAGCATAAGTGACATGAATGTTCTGCTTTTGCTTTCAGTAGGAATTTTATAACGTGGTTACGTTTATGCATCGTTGAATGTGGGTTTTAGGGAATGATTTCTGAGACAATAAGGAAGAAAGAGGGGGGGGTCCATTGAATTTTCCAAATAAACTCATAAAGATAAGGAATCGTTACAAAAACGATAGAGAATTGGGCCATATATGGTAATTGTATATTTAAAGAGTAGAACAAGTGGTCCTACATTTTAAAATGTGCCAAGTCTTCGTATCATTTTCTTCCACCTATAGATTATAGAATAGACATCCTAGTAGAGGCAACAACATCAACTGGAACATATGTTTTTGGATTCAATGAAGTTATGATGATTATAAGGTATATTCCAAAGTAAGTGATATTTTGTTCTTAAATTTATTTATTTTGATTAAAAAATAACTCCAAGAATATCTGCTTCTTGCTTTTGCTTTATGTCTCTTAGACCATCCATCTTATAAAATACGAAATTAAATTGTTTTTTTCCTTCTTCTTAATTTAACAGTCAATTTGATAAAATATTAGACAAAATTATGTTTTACGAGATGGTCAAAGATATATTTGTCTTTTATTTTTCAACATGATTCTTTTATTGCTTTTTCTGATTTGAGAGAGACCCAATTTGTTTTTGTCTCCTTTTTATTTCATAGCTTCAAGTTTTCATCTGTTTTGTCAAATTGGCTTTGGGTTTGGCATTTTCAAAATGTGACAAAGCTTTCCTCTCATGTCACTATCTTTTGAATTAAAGACGAACCCATTATTCACAAGCAAATTGTACCCTACGAATGAATGTGCTTCTTTAGATATACTCTCCACGCCGTAACACACATTAACCAAATTCATTTTTTCTTCCAGGGTTAAAGGAAGAATCTACCAGTATATTTCTTTCTTTCCCTTTCTAATTTTTAGCCAAAGTGAAAATAAAAATAAAAATAAAAATATGGACAGTTTACCAGTTACTTTTTATTTTGGACTCAAATTTACATGTTACTCTTTAAATGTTTAATTCATGCCTCTGCAGAAAAAATAAAAAAATTAAATTTTTTTTGAGGGAAAAGTATCGACCACAGTGGGAGTCGAACCCACGACCTTTTGATCCGAAGTCAAACGCACTAATCCACTGCGTTATGCGGTCTTTTTGAATTTTATTTTTTTTGTAACCATGCAATTTGACATCCGACACCATATCAACACGTGATTGAGATATGGTTTGGACTTTTAGAGTGGTGATACTTTAACCACGATAGGTGGCACACACATCTTCTACTACAACACACAAATGTGACAAGTGGTCATGTGACCCTCACCATCCCACCTAACACTCTCTTTCAACATAAAATTATTCGGATTTTTAATCATTATTTTCTCTATCCCTTCTTTTATTTTCTCCATTTGTTCTTTTTTAATTACCGTTTTTTAAATTTTCAAAATTACCAGAACAATCAATAAATTTTATTACTTTTAATACAATTATTTTATCTATTTTTCTCTCTACGGTAAAATGAGTAAGGATATAATTAAAAAATCAATAATTAATGTTATATTAAACTTTAAAATGACATCTAAGTAGAGACAGAAAATTTATTCAAATATGAAGATTAAAAAAAAGGATGGAGTATATGTTCTTGTGTTTAGAAGAGAACAATGTGTCATACATACATGATGAACTCAAATATCATGGGTAGTAACCAGTAATTTCATGCATGATGGAGTATACATTCGTATTACAAAGTAGATGTGGCCCAAGTAGTTTTATGGTATAATAACTCGTTGACGTTTGTAATTGTAGTGGTCATCCATTTTTCTCATTCATATTGCCTCATCAAATTATGGGGTATCTGACTTTTTCAGGACGATGTCCTCGATCACCTTTCTACCTTTACCATTCGTCTTCATCCAGCTGTGGACCTGTGGTGTGAAAATGTAATATACAGTATTTAGGTCATTATCTCAAGTCACACATCAAAAATATAGGATTCAATAAGAGTTTATAAAGAGAGTCAATAGTGTTTACAATGAGTTTTTTTTAAGGTTGAGTTAGGTCAAATATAAAATCTAAGATGATATTAGAGTCTATCAATTTGAGCTACCTACATATCTATACATCAAGCGCAATAGTGTTGAGCGTGAGGGGGTGTATTGGAAAAAAACTCAAGTCTCACATTTAAAAGAGGAGAAATAATATTTCTACAACCATTTTATGACAACTTTTTGACAACTATCTCATACTTACATATGTTACTCTCTCTCCTCCTTTTTCTCTCTCAATTGTTTTTTACTAATAAGAAAAGAGAAAAAGAAAGTTGTTATAAAAGTTATAAAAAATGGTTGTTTAAATATCACTATTCCTAAAAGAGAGGTACTCTTTAGTCTTTACCTTATAAGTCGATTTTGTAAGGATGAATTAGACTCAAATTTAAACATATTAACAATTCATAAACCATCTAATGTGAGACTTTAATTTTCTCCATACACATCAACTCATAAATTAACTTATTTTTTTAAGAAATCATAAATTAACTTAACTTGTAGAGTGAGAAATGATTTATAAACCTTTTTTACATCAAAATTACGTCCAATGTGAGATAAAAGTAAAAGATGGAGGTTATTGTGAAAATATGGGGTATGTTAAGTAGGTGTAAGTATACATACCTGTCTTGGGCCGTCCATTTTGTGCCGCTTTTTAAAATAAATATGATAGCTACTTTATACACCCCTAACATTTCTAGAAATATGTATCCTCCTCAATATGCGCGTGCACACATAAACAAAAACAAAAAATATGTTTTTTTCAAATGTGTACTTACAAAGTTATTTTGTGGGTAAAAAACATTGCTCCCGTAATATATTGATATTGAAAACAGGACCCATACTTGTACATTGGTCAGTTTATCACAATTATTTTGTGGTGATTGATCATTCCCCTTCCTTCTCGTATGCTCAAATCCATCAAAATACAGTTCTTTATTGAATGGACTGTAGTGCTAGACCCAAAAAAATACCGTGGATCACCGGACACGACATATATTGGACATCGGAACACACCTTCAATTAGAATTGTCCGTGCAACCGAGATGCTAACTTTTGGTTTTTCTTGCTGCTAGACAGGTGCAAAACATTTTCTGCGATAGTATATGTGACATTTTTGTGATATGTATGACTGATATTATGAGGCTTTAAAAATATTGTCTCCAATTTCTGATTCTAAATGCCCCCAATTTGTTCAGGAATTCATTCAAGCATTTTTTTTTATCTGCTGCAACACTCTTATCCTTATCAGGTTTTGTTACTATCATTCAAAAGTTTGCACAAACAGAAACGGGGTAAGGTAAGTAATTTATATTATAGAAATTAGATTAATTGTTTGGCATATATCCAATTTGTATGGCTATATCTTTGTGCAAAAATGAGTGCATGTCATGTATGAAAGTGGAATAGCCAAAAGAAGACATAAAGCTAACCATTTCCTTTACATTATTGTTATGATCATTTGTTCCATTATTAATTAATTATTACACACATAAGATAAACCATACTTCAACATCAATCAACAGTTTATATACATTTGCCATGAGGTTTTCCATATAATGCCTCGGTTATGCCTCTAATAGTTTTGGGAGTGGTCCTACAGCAGCCACCGAAAAGAGTAGCCCCGGCATAACGCCACTTTCCTATGTAAGGGACAAAATCTTCCTCTGCTTCCCCACTTGATTTCTGCATAGATTAACCTCATATCATCAATTTCATACTCTAAACAAAAATTCTCAAATCTTTGAACTCATACGACTCTAAAATGTCTATCCATGTACGAATGCAAATGGAGTAGAAAAAACATGCAGTTACACGCATTAGTCAATCCCGATCATCGATTTGAGATCATTCAACTTATATTGCACCTTTGTTAAACCATCATTAAATAATCATCACCTTGATTGATTTCAGACCAGACGACTAAAGTCAGTGACTACGTCTAGTCCAACTCCCACATCCGATATGTACATGTTAACTTACTTTCAATTACTCCATTAAGATTCATTTTTTTAAGTATGTTTTCCGATTATTGAAGATAATTTTGAGATCAATGAACTCACCACCCATGTGTTGTTCTCAGCATTATAAGTCTCTCCACTATTGGGATATACAAGTATTGGTTTACTTGTTACCTGATATTTAAGAAATCAATGAACAAGTATCAGCTTTCACTATTTTTAGTTGAAAATTGTGCATATTGAACAAAAATGTTGATAGTATAATACCAAGAAACTATATGATTTGAGTAACTAAAACTTGTATAAGAATGATTTACAAAAGGCAATCAAAATAGTAAAACAAATGAGCACATTTAATTTAATAGTGTAAAGAGCATAAACTTATATAAAAGTCACACCTTTTTAATAGATGAAATCAAACCATGGATGAATCTAGGAGCAGTACAGTTAACTCCAACTGCGACAACTTGCGGACATGAATCAGCAATTGAAGCACATTCTAAGATAGAATCACCACTAGCCACATTGTTTTCATCCTTGCAAGAAAAAGAAAACCATGCAGGAATTTCTATTCCTTCTTCCTCCAAAAGTTCAGCATAAGCCTATATATTTGATTGTAGGGAAAATTAATAGGCATGCTCAAAATCAATGTGAAACTTGTACAAATTTGCAATGGTAATTGGTAATTACCTGTGCATCAAGCTTGTTTGGAATTGTTTCAAAGGCAATTAAGTCAGCGCCTGCGTCAACAAGAATTTTTACCCTTTCCCTGTGAAAATCTTTGAGTGTCTGGACAGTGACAGCATCACCATAGTCCCCTCTATCAAAAACACACAATCAACATCATGATCCTTAATTTCATCAAACTCGAAGTCGAAGACAAATACATGTTTGGATTGAAAGTGAGTTTGACAAAATTAGAATAACACCACAATTTGTCGAAATTCTAAAGTGTAACTTTCTCCGAAAACACGTCGGCACTAATGGTGCGACAAACTTATGTCAAATCTAAAATCACATTCTAGTATATAGTTTTGACATGGTTTGTTTAATTGACTCACGTATATTCAGAGCCATCGGCTAAATAGGCACCATAGCTTCCAACAGAAGCTGCAATCAAAATGGGACGGCTTCTATATCTTTCATCTTTGATAAAGTCAAATGAATCCTTAGTGCACCTATCATAATATATATCACGTGCCTCGCGTGCAAGCTCTACGCTTCTTCGAAGCAGAGCTTGACCTTCTTCCTTAGAGAACCCTTTAGCTTCAAAACCTTGAATCGTGGCCTAAATATAGATAGATAGATGGTAACTGTAAATAAGTTGATTAAATTATATGTAGGGAAATTAATAGTTTAGATGAATTACCTGATAAGATGATGTTAATATTATGTTAGCTCCTGCGTCAAGGTAATCAAGGTGAACCTGTTACATGGTGTCAAGCAATAAATAAATCAACAAAACATTGGTGAAATGATATGTTAATTAATTAGATAAGTAAAAAGTTACCAATTTATATTGTAATTTATCACCTCTTCTATATCTTGTCTTATTTTTATCTTTCTTCTCCAAACAAATTATATTATTCTTGTATGGGCAGTGTCGTCTGTTTCAAGTTTTGTAGTAATTAATTAGATTAAATAGCTTCAAAATGCATTATAAAGTTAGATCATAGATGTGCAATCTTGTACTCAATCCCTTTTCTTGTACAAATACCAAACGAACACTACAGCTTGTATGTGCAGTTCCGTCTGCTTTAAGTTGTTTTCGAAGTCATTAAATAAACACAACTTCGATCGTATACATCCAAACACGTCAATCTCATCTAAATCTAAGATAAGGTTCTTCTCCCAAGTTATACATTTTTTCCTTTTTAATTTCAAAAGTATATCAAAATTTCATATCTTAAAGCTTTTGATGGATGCTGATATCATATAGAATAAAATTATAATTCATTTTAAATGATTATGCATAAAAAATTATACCATGACATTAAATAATTGAGTAACTATAGTTTTTTCACCATGACATTATTTACACCTAGCACAGAGGACTCCATGAGGTACTGACACCTTGGCAAACCAAAGAGCCACGTGTACATTTCGTTGCTTGATTTATGTCCTTTTTTCGATTTGGACCTAACTATGACTCATTGGTACGATTCTACGTGATATGAGAAAGTTGTGTTGTCCATGATAAACGATAGAGTCCAAAATTATATGATTATATAGAATTATTTTAAGCTAAACAAATTAAACGTAAAGTCATGATAAACGATACTGTATTATTTTTGTAAAAAAGATTAATAATGTTCAATTAGACTCTTACTGAAGTAATTGCATGTTATTTGTTACAGGCTATATAAAATTAGATGATGATAGTAACGTAAATATGAAGAAGAAAATATAAAAAATTTGTCGTCCAACTAATTCGAGTGTCCAATCTACCATTTACTAGCAAAAGATCCAATTGAAGTTTGTTCTATATGGACTAAGGATTCAAACTTGAGTTCCAGAGAAAAACACATTTCTAAAAATTCTTTCTCTTTATACTTATTAATTTAACAGCGTTATGTTAAAAAAATAAAATGTTTGTGGATTTCCCTGTCTGTGTTTTATCTATTCCTTTCCCATGTATATAGTGATTCTTGATTCATAATGAAATTCCTTGACTGTGTTTTAGAGATTTCTTGATTGATATGAATAAAAGTGCATTGAAACAAAAACAAGTAATTAAAGAAAAGAAGTTGTACCCTTCGGACAAGATGTGGAGAAGTAAAGAGGCATTTGGCACTCCAAAGTGGGTCGTTGAGGTCTACTCCATGGCGTTCAAGCTCTGTGGCAAACCCACCATCTATGATTCCATACCCACCACACTTGTTCAGAAATTCTTTCATCATGTTTTGAGCTATGTAGCCTAATGTTTTCTTGTGTTATCATCTTGTATTAGCTTATTTATAGCATTAATTCTATTTCGTAGATATGGGATTTTGTGAACTTACCATTATGACCCTAACGTGCTTTTTGAATTTTTTTTATTTTATGGGAAAGAAAAGTTAAGGTGATTTCGATATTGAAAAATGCAGGTTTCAACACAAACGGGATCTTTATTTATAAGAATTATTTTTGTGTTTCTATTACTCCATAAAGCAAGATTGTTTTGATTATGATAATTTTCAAGTTTCCCTTTCATAATTATCCAAATTTCAGTCTGATTCATCTTTGATTATTTTTCCATTTTAAAAAAATGTATATAGGTATAAAATCATTTTAGGAAATGTTATTTAGAAAACAGTTGTCACAAAATAAATAAATGTATCAATAATAAAATAAATACATTAAAAATAAAATAGTTTTAATAATTTATAGTAAAGATGACTTTTACTCGATTCTGTCAAAATAAAAAATAAAAAAGACAACTTTTACTCAATTTATTCTAACTCTTTAGGCAGGTTTTTAAAGTAAAACTACTAGTACCACCAATACACATCAAAAGAGGATGAAAATGGGTCAAATAGTTGAATTTCAATTAAAACTACTAGTACCAATAAGGATAATACTTCGGTGATATTGTGGTTGGTGACATTGGTGATATTGGCCAACCACAATATCACAAGTGTACAAAGAAACAAAAAAATGTTGTGAAAGAGAAAGAAGAAAGACACTTGTGGCATTATGGTTGGTCAATGTCACAATATCACCAACCACAATCTCACCCAAATGCTACCCTTACCACGATACACATCAAAAGAGGGTGAAAATGGGTCAAATAGTTGAATTTCAATAATGAATATGAACCTGGTCTAAAAAAATGAACCTGATCACGAATCTTTAACACATTCTCAATCTTCTTTTTTTTAATAAATCACCCACAATATAAAAAAATGAATTACAAAAATAAAAATACATTTGAAAATATTTATTTCTTAATAATATAATATTGACAAAAAATTTAGAAATTAAAAAAACAATATTGAAAATTTGAAATCTAAATAAGTTTCTTTTTTAACAACAAAATGAATTGCATTATTTAAAAAATATTTTAAACTCAGTGCAAAAAAAAAATTAAACTAATTTTTTTAAATACATCATCCCATAACATTCTTTTCAAAAATCTACTTTTGAAAATTTAAAAGAATCACAATTTTTCAAATAAAATTTAGCCACAATAAATGTGTAAATCTGTAAGATCTAAGTCAGCTGAAAATTTTGATATTACCAAGCTAGACACCTTCACATGGGTTCGAATTTAGGAGCACATAATTGTATGTGTGAGTTTGTTGACAATTACATGTGTGGATTTTAAATGGTGTCTGTCATTTTATCTACATACCATAAAAAACATATACTCGATAAAATTTAGCTGACCAAAATAAATAAATCACAAAAATGTTGAAATGATAAGAAATATAAATGCATACACCTAACTGAAGGGAAATCATAATCATAAAGCTAGCGGAAATTAAAATTTGCGATTTTCTTTCCATGAGTCATTACGATTTTGACATAAATCAGTGATGAAATTGTTACCTCTTGAAATGCAGAAAATAATTTCGATCACAACAAAGCAACGTAGCAGTGTCTATACTCATCCACACGAACAGCTCTTCTCTGGTTCCCGGTGCTAGCAAAGTATTTATTAGAGGTTCAGAAAAAACTAGGGTTTTGATTGCGGTTTTAGGGTTCCTATAAAGTGATATAACTTGCTTCAGCATAAGGATTCTATTTATAGAACCGCATGTGCGCTCTACAAGTTAAGCAATCACTACTCGGCTTCTGTAAGCCAGTAACCCATTAGCACACGATAATTACACCCCAAGTTATAAGTCTTACATATATCTCTTCTTTTAACTGTTTTTTTTTTTTTTTTTTGTGTGTGTGGTCATATAGGTTCTTGTAACATTGACAATAATATTAAATCTTACATTTAATATTATAAATAGTGAACGATATCTAGCAACACATCACTGCGATCAAAGTGACAAGAATGTAAAGTGATCTGACGAAACTTTTTTCATGATAATGTTCATGCATATAATTAACCCTTCCTCTTTTATATCTATATTGAACACGAGACATAGGTTGTGTCACCCTTGTATAGCTCAATATTTTTATTTCTTGATCTCGAAATATATTGAGTAACGAATAAGTCTAATATCTCATATTCACTTAATTTGGCATGACCATGCAATTTTACAGTCATATTTCATCAAGAGGTCTAAAGATATATCTCATGTTATGCAGAAGGGGCAAATCTCATAGGACACTAATGTCCTTCAGCAAGATTCATCATCTGCCCTTTACCAACTTTGTAGTTATCGTGTTACTTATAAGGCTTAGGCTCTGTTTGGTAAAAATAGCGGATAGCTGATAAGCTAACTGATAGCTGATAGCTTATACTAGCTGATAGTTGATGGCTGATGTTTGATAGTTGATAAGTTAATTAAAGTGTTTGATAAAATCAATGGTTAAACTAACTGATAAATGTAAAATGACATAAAAGAAAATTCTTAATTCGTAATAAAATGTGTATCAATTTGTACCAAAAAAAATGTGTATCAATTAATATTTGTATTTAAGATATTTAATAATTTAAATTAATCAATTTAATATATATTTTACATATTAATAAATTAATATTTTATTTTTTGGTCAAAATACCTAATTACTTTTTATTTAGAAAAAATTATAAAATCGAATCCATAAGTTAGAAAACAAAAATATTAAAAGTGAAGAAGAACAACAACAACAAAATCAAAAATAAGTTATCAAATAACATAAGCAACAACAACTGTATAAATTTTTTCCTAAAAAATAAAAACCAATTGGATACTTATTATATTCGTACTGTTTTTTGTTTAAGAAGTTAAATTCATATTACTTAAAACTCAATCATTGCAAAGTACCATAAGAAAAAAACTACTTATATTGCTAAATGAAAAAAAAATCGTGTGACAAAAAAATGGGATTGAAATTTTTTTTACATTGAAAACATAACATGTTTCAGATTGTAATAAATTATAAAGGGTAAAAAGGGATTTTTTTTTTTTTTAGATAAAATAGCAAGGGCAAAAGTGGAAGAAAAAACAATAAGCTATATGTTATAAGCTCAAACGCTACTTTGAATAGCATCTGAAAAATAACTTATAAGCTCGTGAAATAAGTTATAGACTCATGTGAAAAGATTGTTACCAAACAGAGCTTTTTTTTGTCAAACAAGCTCATAAATTATCTATTATAAGCTATAAGATAGTTTTATGGTCTTGCCAAACAGACCCTTGATTGACAATAAAACACTTGAGTCCGCATTTAGAGATTATGGTGGTTTCAGGTCTAAGAGAGTTATACATTATTATCACTATGATAATATCTTATGATACTTTCATAACATACTATATAATATTCTCATGATGGCTCAATTGAGTATAAATATTACTCATAATATGTATACCTATGTATAGACTTGATATCTCATATTCATGACCCGTGAGACATGGTCATCGATCTACATACATAATAGTTTTTACACTTTATTATTATTCCAATTTATATTAAAGTTTGACTACGAATACTTTTAAGAATAATGTTCTTTATGTTATTGTAATCTCACGATTAAGTCTCACTTGATGTTCCATCACATGAACTATCTATTATGTGGAATTTACTAATCTTATGACAAATATAATAAAGAATGTCTTGTTTTATTTAATAATAAAAGTTAAGATACACAACATAAGTTTAACATAAACTTTTTTTTGAAAGAAAGTTTAACATAAACTATTGACATCTAGGACTTGGAGCAACACAAACTCACAAACAATTAGTCTTGAATACCTATGAACCTATACTCAAAATTATAACATGGTCTCATGATTTAAATTACATAAAAACAATCTACAACATAATTGAAAACTCACAAAATTTGAAATGGACAATTTATTTTGAAATATTTAATGGGTAACTGTTATTAAATAATAATAATGGACAATTTTTTTTAGCATTTAATGAATAATCCGTGTTCTCCCACTTTCAAAGTCATTTTCGATCTTCTTCTCTGTCACGGCCTTCTATGGGAAATATGGAATTCAAAGCCTTGTCAGGTCGAGAAGGGACTGGTTTAATCAATATTTTTACTGTTGAGGAGGTTAAGGCGGCGGTTTGGGACTGTGATAGCTACAAATGTCCTGGTCCAGATGGCGTCTCTTTTGGTTTTATTAAATATTTTTGGGACATCTTGAAGGATGATTTGATGCGTTTTTTAATGGAATTTCATAGGAATGGCAAACTGTCCAAGGGGATAAATAGTACTTTTATTTCCCTCATTCCGAAGGTTGATAGTCCCCAACGTCTGCATGATTTCCGTCCCATTTCTTTGGTGGGAAGTCTGTATAAAATTTTGGCTAAAATTCTTGCTAATCGTCTCCGTTCGGTAATTAGTTCTGTCATATCCGACTTTCAGTCTGCTTTCATTAAGGGACGACAAATTCTTGATGGTATATTGGTGGCTAATGAATTAGTTGATGAAGCTCATAGACATAAAAAGGAGTTGTTATTGTTTAAGGTTGACTTTGCAAAAGCGTACGACTCTATTGAATGGGGTTTCTTGCAAGAGGTGATGTTGAAAATGGAGTTTCCTACTCTTTGGCGGAAATGGATAAAGGAATGTACTGAGACAGCTACTGCTTCTGTTTTGGTAAATGGCTCCCCGACGGATGAGTTCTCTTTAGGGAGGGGATTGCGGCAGGGGCATCCTCTTTCTCCTTTCTTGTTTCTCTTGGTGGCAGAAGGCTTCCATGTTTTGATGCAATCGTTGTCTGTTAATAATTTATTTCGTGGTTATCAAGTGGGGACCAGTGAACAAGTGGTGGTGTCGCATCTTCAATTTGCAGATGACACTTTAATTTTAGGAGAGAAGTCTTGGGCAAACATCCGAGGTATGAGGGCGACTCTTCTCCTCTTTGAAAGTTTGTCTGGTTTGAAGGTTAATTTTTCCAAGAGCCAGTTGACGGGGATAAACATTCATGCTTCTTGGTTGTCTGAGGCGACAATGGTGTTAAACTGTAAGGTCGGTTTTGTTCCCTTTGTGTATTTGGGAATGCCCATTGGTGGAAATCCGAGACGGTTGGCTTTCTGGGAGCCTCTTCTTTACCGACTTAAATCTCGATTGTCAAGTTGGAACTCCAAACATCTGTCCCTTGGTGGTCGCTTGGTCTTACTGAAATCAGTCCTGTCATCTCTGCCTGTTTACGCGCTTTCCTTTTTCAAAGCTCCTTCAGGTATCATTTCCTCTATTGAATCTATTTTAAATTGTTTTTTTTTGGGGGGGAGTGAGGACCTCAGGAAAATAACTTGGGTTGACTGGAATACCGTTTGTAGTAGTAAGGAGGTTGGAGGTTTGGGGGTTAGGAGCATTAGGGAGTTTAATGTCGCGCTTCTAGGGAAGTGGTGTTGGCAGTTGCTAGTAGATCGTGAGAGCTTGTGGTTTCGGGTGCTAGCAGCTAGGTATGGCGAGTTAGATGGGAGGTTGCGGGATGGGGGAAGCCACGCTTCTATGTGGTGGCGAGAGGTGCAGGTGTTGTGTCGGGAGGAGTGGTTCTCGGACACAGTAGGTAGGGCTGTCGGGAATGGGGTTGGCACGTTGTTTTGGATGGATGTTTGGGTTGGGGAGGTGTCGTTGAGTGTCCGGTTTCCTAGATTATTTGATTTGTCAGTGCATAAGGAGGTGTCAGTGGCGGAGATGTGCCAGTTGGGGTGGGGGGAAGA
>Ga0315914_1000860_pt1 | contig 42212 bp, 16 predicted proteins | sample MpolenodulesMG_FD_203920 | JGI IMG/M metagenome (GOLD analysis project Ga0315914, IMG submission 203920) | Medicago polymorpha root nodule microbial communities from Los Angeles, California, United States - elongated nodules | ecosystem: Host-associated > Plants > Roots > Nodule | place: USA... | reverse complement strand
TGCAACGGTAATAAACGGCTATTTTTCCGACGAACATTTCGTCGGTAACGGCAACCAATCACAACCTTCCACGCACCAGCTTTCCTAGGAAACTTTCGTCGGTAACTTCAACCAATCACAACCTTCCTCACACACTTTATTCAACGGTCTTTGTGCATGTGGGGCCGCAGCTTTCCTAGGAAACTTTTCCTCGGTAAAGCAAGCCAATCCCATGCATCCATGCACTAGTTTCTGTGCATGTGGGGCCCGATTTTTCCTAGGAAAGTTTTCCTCGGTAAAATCAGCCAATCACATGCTGCCACACCCCACCTTTCTGTGTATAAGGGTCCCATTTTGACTGACATATGCTTTCCGACGAATATTTCGTCGCTAATTCGTAGGAAATTTCCTCGGAAAGTTTTGTAGGAAAATCCAATATTTCTTGTAGTGATGGTATTTTGTTTACAAAATATTTAACTAGAATGGTTTCATATTCAACAGATATGAAAATCATTAAAAGCAAATACAACACAAAATATAAAATTAAAATAGCAAGATATTCCAATCACCAATATTAATTGAGTAGACGTTATTTCTCATTGTTTTGAATCACTTTAACTGCAAAAAAAACTATTAGTAGCCACCTTTGAATCACTTTAACAGATCCTTCTTGCCAATTGTATATCCTCAGGCATAACAGTGACTCGTTTAGCATGGATAGTACACAATTTAGCGTCCTCTAAGAGACCAACAAGGTGTGCCTCAGAAGCCATTTGCAATGCAAGAACAGCACAACTCTGGAAACGAAGATCAATCTTGATGTTTTGAACAATTTCACGGACCAACCTCTGAAAAGGAAGCTTTTTTATCAACAGCTTAGTACTCTTCTGGTAACTTCTGGTATCTTGCTTTCTTAACTCCAATTGTAGTTGGTTTAATCTTAAGTTCAGCATTGGGGTCAACTCGCATCCTTGCAGCAGCACAACTTAACTTACAAGTGGTTTGCTTTGAACGTGCCATACAGAAAATTTGCTTGCTTTTCTAAATAAAATTTGCTTGCTTTTTTAAATAAAATTTGCTTGATAGACATGGAATGAAGAAGGGTAGTGAGGTCCACTTACGGCAATTGGAAAAGGAATAGCTTTTGGAGCAAGAAAAGAGAAAATAGGTTACAAAGGTTATATAAGAAGCAGCCGCACAACACAGTAAGTTCATTCACGTTTTCGGCGAATCACGGTTTTGAAGATTAGGATTATTTTGGGAACCAGCTACAACAGCAACACAAGAGATAGAAGAAGGACTTCTTTGATTAAAGAAAACTTCACGAGTGTAACATCTCTGTTTTTAATTTCTTTTATTCATGTCGTTTAATTCTCTAATTATGAGTAGCTAATTTCCTTGTGGTTGAGACCTAGATGAATCTGATGTAGCTCTATGGAAACCTAATTTGTATTTGAATGAACTCCCTTGAATTTTAATAGAAGTCTAATTTTGATTCATATTACTTTGTGTTTAATGTTGTTTGTATGTCTATTATATTGACTACTAGCACTAGCGTTTTTGAATATGTAAACTGATCTTAGAACTTGAATGACCACTAGCCCTTGCTTTTGACTCTGATCTAGGTAATAAGTTTAACCTAAGTAGTTAAGCTAGAGATAGAAAATTATTAGGTTATGACTCATGGATTAATGGACTGTTAAAACCTCCAACGGTTTCGAATTCACTTAAGAGATTAAGGGGTTGTCACTTGCGGAGAGAATTCTAGGTCAAGAGATTGGGTAGAATAACTTTGTTAATTTGTCGTTAAACTAGATGAACATTGATTGAATACGGGTACAAATTACCGTGGAAAAACATTGGAGGATTCGAAGGTCTTGACAATATTTCTCTTCAATTTCCAGAACCAAACTTTTATCATTTTAAATAGTTTATTTATAAAAACCAATCCAACTGCCTAGGGCAACTTTTGAATTTAATACATCCTTTATTTTAACGCTTTTGCCGAGTAGAAATTGAAACAGTCCCTGTGGATACGAACTTTTAAATTTTATTACTTCAAATTATTTTTAGTACACTTGCTAAAAGTTTATCACCGATCCACGACCGCACTAAGGGCCACAAAGACCCAAATCAAGAGCATGACAGAAACAAGTGACGAGCATCATCCACCTGGCCGCATCCCGCAACATGCAGTGCCGCCTCTGCATCAATAACACCACGTAATGCCAAATTTGATTTTGTAGGAAGGCGTTCACGAAGCAGCCGCCAAGCAAAAATAGACACCTTTGGGGAACCTGTTTATGCCAAATTAAATCGACATCCTGCGAGACCTGAAGAACCTACTGAGTTGTGAGCATAGCATACACAGAAGGAACAAAGTAACCTCCTGATGGGTCCGGTAACCACTGCCACACATCATAAGAAAGAGGCTACAAAGAAACATTAAGAAGTAACAACCTACACTCCTTTAATAGTTCCTCCTCCCACACCCACAACCTCCTACGCCACTGCCAGGCCCCACCTCCTTCCCCCCACCCTCGTAAAAACATATCCTTAACCGTTATTGATTTATGCATAGCTAAATCAAATAACTCTTATCTATATATCTATCTATCTATATATATATATATATATAGATATACTCGATCTAGTTTGTTACTACTTTTAAAGCATAAAGGATAAAAAAAAAGTGGACATATATATTCATATTGTGTTTGTTGCTTTTTTTTTTTTATAATTTTGAATTCACTCCCATCAGTTATCTTTTTTAAAGAATAAAGGATAGGGGAAAAAATTAATACATCGTGGACAAAAATGATTGAGTTTTATATCTTTTTTTAATATTTGAATTTACTCTTATTTGTTTGTTAAATGTGCTATTTGTATTTAAAGTAGATGGTAATTTGAGAAAGAGAAAAAATCAGCCCAAAAAGGGCAAAAGGGATTTTGGGCCGGTTTTTTTGTTATTCTAATTATATTCTTAAATAAATTTTTCTATAATAATGTTATGTTGTTGGTGTTATTAAAAAAGATAAGAATTTTTGTTATTGAAAAATATAAATATGGTTTGTTGAGTTTGTTACTTCCTCCGGTTTTTTTATTAAGTGTCGTTTTGGAATATAAACACCAAATTAAGGAAGTGATTATTTCACCATTTTTTACATTCCTATTTTTTTTCACAAAATTTCTCTTTTCAATAAATTTAATGTGTTATCTTTCTCTTGTAACTAACAAATGTTAGTTACTATCTCTTTCTCCAACAAATTTTTATTTTCTTTGCACGCACTTTATTTGTCTCCCATATTTGTGGCTTTCAAATTGTATCAAACTCAAAAAATCATGTTTATTTTTATCAATAACAACAATAATTTAACAAATATAGTATAAATCCTTATCTTTTCTAATATAACCAACAATATAACATTATTATAGGATAATTTGTTTAAGTGTATAATTGGAATGATAAAAAATTCAACCCAAAATCTCAATCTCCTTCATATATAATATTGATAATAATGTTCCCATCGTAGTGGAAAATTTTCTATTTTAATAGCATTTAACTTTTTTGATTAAAATTTAAAATAATATTATTAAGGGATAAAATAGTAAATAAAATAGTTTGAATGAATAGTAAAATAGGTAACAAATCAACTAGCACAAACTCATATATTGTATGTCTATTTTCTTTATATATAGTAAAAAAGTATAGATTTAGATAATCATTAGAAAATGATCATTATTTTATTATTATTTTATACAAAAGCAAACCAAAATACGTTGAGTTGATAAATAATTTTGTTATATGCTTTGACAATAATTTGTACAATATACAAATAATTTTTATTAATATTTAAAAACTGTAATCAAAATTATACAAAAACATAATAAAATATACAACGCTATTGAAAGAGTGGACATACAGGCACGATATGCCATCAATTAAATTGTGCATTATGCAATAAAAGAAATTCTTAAAGGAGTTCACGATATTTGAACTTTGTGGTAATACTTTGACCTTGACACCAAGAGACGAAGTTCAAGTTCTTATAAGTAGCCATCCTTCTTGATCACATTCACCACGGATAATTCTGGCCAATTGTATATCCTCGGGCATAACAGTGACTCGCTTAGCATAGATAGCACACAATTTAGCATCCTCTAAGAGACCAACAAGGTGTGCCTCAGAAGCCATCTGCAATGCAAGAACAGCACAACTCTGGAAACGAAGATCAATCTTGATGTTCTGAACAATTTCACGGACCAACCTCTGAAAAGGAAGCTTTTTCATCAAGAGCTTAGTACTCTTCTGGTAACTTCTGGTATCTTGCTTCTTAACTCCAATTGTAGTTGGTTTAATCTTAAGTGCAGCATTGGGGTCAACTCGCATCCTTGGAGCACAAGTTGACTTACGAGCGATTTGCTTTGAACGTGCCATACAGAAAATTTGCTTGCTTCTCTGCATGAAATTGTTTCCAATACTTTAGTGAAAAATATATGAAACTCATATTCGATATTTTAGATATAACAATCAATACTTTCCTAATCAAATAATTTCAGTTTTCTAACGAAAAACAGACCCTCGATTAAAAAATTCATATACTCATTATCTACAATCAACAATTCCGATTCTAACTATTAAATAAAATTCAAGCTTAATTTAAGGAACTCACCTTTAGTAGTGAAATCTTCTTAACACCCGAACTCAAGGATACTCGATTCTTTACCTCCTTCAAAGTTACTTGCTTCCTTCCAAAGCGTATACAATAGAATTTGTTGGTGAGGAATTGAGTTATGTAGAGGAGATCACGCGGAAGAATTTGTTACAATATTTGTTATATTGAGGAAAGAAGAACCAAAATATAGGAGTTTATATTATATTTGTTATATTTCTTTTTAAAGATATTATATTTGTTACATTGTTGGTATCATTGAAAAAGAAAAGTATAGTTTATTACAATATGAAAGTACAAAATATATATTATTTATACCTACAATTTTAATCAAAATCAAATTAATTTAAATCAAAATTTCATAAATATTATTGTTCATAATTTATACACATTACCGCAATATGAAGAGCGCACATATGGTCACGCAGTATCTGTCTCAACGCTAGTAATCTATAATCTATTGGTGTCAACGCTAGTAATATATAAGATTTTGGGTTGACTTTTCATTATTCTAATTATACTTTCAAGCAATATTTCTGTAACAATGATTGATGTTGGTATCATTAAAAATATAAGAATTTATATTATATTTTTTTGTTATAATATTGGTGTCATTGAAATAGATAAACATGATTAATTTGGGTTGCTATAATTTTTTTTTTGTTACAATGCAAAATTGTTATAATTTGAAAGTAACAAGTATTTATATTTACACTTTTAATCAAAATCAAAATTTTATAAAAAAAACACCGTTCATAATTTTTAAATAGTAACGCTATAAAAAGAGCGGAAAGACGGACACATTGTTTTTCGCAAGTAAAAATTGAGTTGTTACAAATAGTATTTATTTAAGGGCAAAACTTAGGTACAAATCCTTAGGTGCTTTTCGTATGGTTCTTAACTAAAAATACAACTTTTTTGGAGATAACAAACTTTGAGAAAATTATGGATTTAAGGAAATCATGGTGAATTTAGTTAAGAACCATACGAAAAGCATCTAAGGAATTGTACCTAAGTTTTTTCCTTTATTTAATTTATTCTAGGAAAATGATACTAATATTTGATGGAAAGAATTTAAATTCAAGGCAAATTTATTATATAGATAGATTTTAATTCTTAAACTTGTAGTCATTAGAAAAATTAGAATTGTATTTTTCTATTAACAAAATGAAGAAAAAAAAATGTAGAATTGAGGGATTGGGAAGTTTTGATTCAAGTGAAACTAATGACTATTTCACAATCATACCAAGTGGATTCGAACTCAATTTCTTTAGGTTACATTGTTAAAGTCTCCATGTGAATAAGAAAAATTAACTAAACATCACCAATTAAAGTATGTATTATGCAATAAAAAAAAATTAAAAAAGCTTATGATTTATTAACTTTGTCGTAAGACTTTGACCTTGTAGATGTTCAAATCTTGTAAGGGACAAATGAAAAAAGAACACTTATGTATCTACCTTTGATGACAAAGTATCATATGATATTTTGGTTATGTTTTTAGTTCTTTTTTGTTGCATTTGAAGACAAGTAAGATGACAGTTAGATGAGTTGTCAATGGTTTAAGAAACATATTGTATTTTTTTCATTCAAGTCGTTGTAATTCAGTTTTATTCTAGATCATGCAACTTCACAGGTGTTTTAAGTGTTTTGTAGTGAGGAATCATGTAAATCAACAAATCAAGACATCACGTGAAGGATCAAGGATATGGAATTGAAGATCAAAAGTTCACAGAAGGCTCTTGAAGACAATACAAAGTGAAGAAAATTCATTTCAAGTTCATAGGAGTTTTCAGACGGAAGAACGATCGAAAATAGGACAAAAACACAAGAAATCGCATCTGAGGGGCTGCCTCATGTGCCCCTGCACCTGGGACATCATTCATTTTTGCCTCAGGCGCCTAGATGCGGGTAAAAACCACTTTTTGCTTGTTTTTCAAGTTGGATTGGCAGATAAAGTCCAGTCTTCTTCTCTTAAACCCTAAGTAACCTCATGCTATAAATAGAGACCCCTGCACACTATTTTATTCATTAAGAAACCTTTGACAGTGAAGGTAAGGGTCAAGAATTAGAGTTCTAAGGCAGGATTCATCCTTCTTTTGTTCACTCTAGGGTATGTTTTTCTATTATTTTCTTGTGATGTATGTTGCCATGAGCAACTAAACCTCTTGATTAGGGTTCCAAGATGAACCCCTTCTTATTTGTTCGAATTTATTAATGAAGTTTTTCATTCAGTTTATGCTTTGAGTGTGCTAAGACTTAAATTAGATTATGTCCGTTCATTAATGTTTCATCAATTGGTTAACTTCGTGTGTAACCTTGAGGATTGATCCGTAAGATTAAAGTAGACCCAGACAACCTAAAATTTTATCAGTTCATTGGCTTTTTGAGTTCTTTCTGTCATTACTCCTTTCTTTAGGAAAACGTAGTACATGACTCTGGTTCGTCCTACACAAAAGATTTAAAGAAACTCATGCAGGTTTTAAGGTTGGGATTCATTAAATCAATGATGCACCGCATAAGTTGTTTGGTTTCTAAAAAGATAATTCCAATAAAGACGAAGGGGGATTCAAGGAAACCCTAATTATTGTTAATCATCTTAATCACAAAAACCTAATTTTGCATTGGGCAGAGCAATTCAACTCTGCAATTCTATTCACTTTTTATTACTTTCGCTTTTTGAAATAAGTTTTATTAATTACTAAGTTGAACAACAATCCATGTGAAAAAATATAAACTTATTACTTTAGTACTTGTTACAATATAGTGCAATTGTCAATTTCGTCCATCAAACTTTCCATTTTTGTGATGTATATAAACATTTGACCGAATTTCATATTTAATGGTATTTGTTTCCAAAATATTTAACTAAAATGGTTTCATATTCAATAGATCTGAAAATCATTAAAAGCAAATACAACACAAAATATAAAATTAAGATAGCAAGATATTCCAATCACAATATTAGTCTATGAGTGTAGACATTACTTCTCATTGATTTAAATCTCATTGATTTAAATTTAAATCAGTGAGAAATAATGTCTACTCATATACTAATAAAAAACATCATCCTCTTCTCTTATACACATACCAATACATGTTTTGTCTAGTTAAGTAGAAAAAGAGACATCATTGTTACATTTAAGGAGACCACATTGTGGACATTGCCAACGAGCATGAAATGATTCGGTTGGCAGAGCAAGAACATTCCGGTTTCTTATTCTGGGAGTGGAAGGCAGCCCCGACACATATGTTGAACGTTGCAAAGCTCACACTACATTGGTGGAACCCTCGACACAGTTTGCTCGTGTGATATTTACACAATTTGTCTGGCACTAAACACACTTATCTGGCAGGCACCCTCGACAGATGCGCCAAACTAGATTCTTGATTTTTGCTGGAAATGTAAAACACCAAATAAAAGATCAAATACCCGGTCTTCTGATATGAGAGGTGTCACCAAGTCTTCCGCACAAAGTCGGTAGTGATTTTAACAGAGTACAACTCATGTTTCTCAGCTTTCCAAACCAACTTGTCCTCAGGAACATGTTCAAGTAGTGGCGTCCTCAAAATAATAGAGGCAATGTCGACACTGAATACCTTCTGAACCAACTCTTGGTTTCAAAGCGTTAATCAAACTAATAACAGAAAAAATGCGAACATGGTTTGCGCCTAAAATAATACCATCAACATGACCGGTGTCCAGAAGTCACAGTTCATCCAGAATTGGAATAGAACTACATGAACCAATACACCACCGTGCATCCCCTCGAACAATAAAGTGAGCCTATAATATACTCCGCCAAACAAAGCTCAGATTGTGACCAGCCTGAGCCGTTAAATAGCTCAGAGTTTAGCACTTTGGAGCAACACTATAAATAAAAGATCTTCTCCTCATATGTATGAACACCATATTTTCACGATACTGATTCATTTGCTACCTGTTAGCACAATGCTTGACTTTGGCATCAAACTTGTCCCTTTTCAATTATTATCAATGACCAAACTATTTTTGTTTTTAATTATTGTTAGTAACCTATTGTTCATTAAAATGATATCATTATTAATTAAAAACAATTTCTTTTTAGTTGTTCAAGCAGTGACTAAACTGTCTTAGTATATCCTTAAAAAAAAAAAAAAAACTGTCTTGATATAATTTTCGGGTGGCATTTAGTGTCTTAACATATTTCTTTGTAGTTGTAACCATCGTACTTTTATTTTTGCCTATGATCAAATTGAGTCTCACAATTTTTTTTATAAATTGAAATAGGTCTACACTTTTACATATGATTAAATTTCAAAATTGAACTTCTTTGAAGAAAAACAGTGGTATTGATATTATACATTTGAAGAAAAACACGTATATTCTAGCGGTTTTGTTACAGTGGTTAATGTTAACCGCCATTATAACCAGTGTATTACGAGAATTTCTTTAGCCTCCCCTTTTTACGGTATATTATGTCGGTTTCAAGCGCCGCTTTGATCTTCTGGTTCCTGAAGGGATTAACCATTGTAAGATAAGCAAAAATTGTTGAAACAAAGACGAAGTTTCAACTAATCTTTTGTTGTTATGATAATTTTCTCCTAGAATGTGTTTTTACCTACTACTCGGGAGAATTATTTGATGAACACTTAGGTTTGATGAAATATATCTAGATTTCATGTTTTTGACCATTTTACAAGTAATATAAAAGATGATTTGATTTAATTTTATTGATTCTTCAAATTTGTATTTGAGGAAAAATATTTATCTACTTTTATACGTTGATCAATCATGAATTAAATATGTTTCTCGTATTAGTTTTAAAGAATTTTTAGTTGGATCCAAACCTCCTTACACCTTTTGTTCTATCCCTCCCACTAATTAAATAAAACAATATCAAAAGGAAAAAAAAATCCTTTCAGAAAAAATATAAATAAAAAGTTGTCGAAACTAAATTTGATTATAATTTGTCAAAAACACTATTTTAATTGTATTTGATGCCGTAAACGACAAGACTGGGAGAAAATCTCATATGATAACGCTAAATTAAGATTGTTGACGGAACAAATGAATAATGATAGGAATTAGATTTTAGTTACAAAATAAAAAATTATCCTTTTTAGAGGAAATTACCCCTTTTTTTTTACATTAATTACCCTTTTTTTTATTGACTAGATTTTGTTTTTTTTTTGTTTTTTTAAATAAAATGCATTTGATGTTAAATCATAATATTGTCAAAACTAATACAAGAAACATATTTAGGTGATGATGTTATTCTATTAATGTCATATGGTTTTTCTTTTGACCAAAAAAAGAGTTTATTGTTTTTTTTTGGTATGCGGGGTTCGAATTTCAGACCTTACATACATTATGCATTGTCCTTAGCAACTGAGCTAAGCTCACGGGAATCATTGTTGATCAACATATAAAAGTAGACAAATCTTTTCACCACATAAAAATTAGATGAATCCATAAAATTAAAACAAATCTTATTTTATATAACATGTAAAAGGATCAAAAACTTGGAATCTAAAAATATCTCATCTAACTTCAGTGTACATTATCAATTCTCCTGAGTAGTAGGTAAAAGCAAATCGGAGGAGAAAAATATTATAACAACAAAATATAAATAGAAACTTTGTCTTTGTTTCAACAAGTTTTGCTAGTCTGATAGTGGTTAATGCCTTCAGGAACCAGAAGACCAACGATGGAGCCTCTCCCTACCTTCTTGAGGTGGATCGCATAGTTTAACCAACTTGATTTTCTCTTTTTAATTGTAAGCTTTTGTTCATGTCAGAACGCGGAGTTAAACTCAATTCAATAATGGTTAAGGACGATGGTGGCAAATTTAAGATCGTTACTGATGCTATTAACTCATACTCGAAGAAAAATCAAGATAGATTCATCATCTATGTCAAGGCTGGTATCTATAACAACTGTAACCTGCCATTGCTCCACGAATAACATTTTGAGCTGTAAGTGTGAAGTACGCGTTGAAAGACACTTTGTGGGCTGTGGCAGTGATATTAGGTGATGGTCTAGAGAGTTCAACCAGTAATCATAGAATTATTTTCTTTTGCATTCCAAATCGAAATTAACAAACTGCGCTTGTTCAAGCTTGACGGCTTAGTTGAAATCTAGTAATCTTCTTCATGTCTCCATTCTTATAAAGACTCTTATCAGCTTTAGTAAATTCGCACAAGACTGCTAGTTTATTTTGAGTTCCGTTTTTGTTTTTAGATTGTGAAATCTCAGAGTTCACATGACGTCTTGGACAAAATGGCGGCAAGATTTCCCCAATTTACATCACCAGTCTTTCAATGTAGTTTCCCCAATTTATCACATTTTGGCGGCAAGAATGATACTCTTTTTGTCACTTATTCTATGCAAGATATTTGGATTCCTAAAGGCATTTTTGAGAAAATTGATGCAACTGATAGTAAGTTCAACTAACAAAACCAATTCTGTTTGTGCCATTGTTTCTTTGCTCTTTGTTAAATCATTAAAGAACTCACAGGCTAGTATCAAAATTATTGGTACTTAAAAATGGTAATCATGTTCAATAATCACAAATTTATTCTTTACTAAATTATTAAAAATGGTAGTGCAAACCACACAAATTATAAAAGCACTCGGCTGTCTTGGCTGCCATTATGCCAACGGCCGTGCAAAGAATGCGTAATACAAATGTCTGATAAGACGGTAAAAAATAAAAAGCTTCACCCACACTAACAATCCAACAGTAATAGGAAAAGAACACACGATATTAAACAAAGCTGCAAAAACTTGCTCACAAAACTAAGCAGAAAATCACACCAAAAAATAGTCCAACAGTATCAGACCAATAAATGGAACCAGCAGTGAGAGGAAGGGAGAGAAGGGGAGAGGGACCATAGTAGTTCAATCCTGCACTACTTTCAAGCCCGATTTCTACCGTCTCTCAACCATGTTGTGTCATCGCGGGTGAAAGAGAAACCAGGTGGTTTCAACCAAAACTCTAACTGTTATTTCTACCAAAACTCTTTTGTTGCTCATCCGAATATAATGTTTTCCATATATAAGTTATTTATACATTAAACTAAAGGTCATTCGACAAAGGCAAATGATCTTCATTTTATTGATATAGAAGAAAGGTAAGTTTGAAAACTAAACGAGAGTAAACATTCAACATAAAAATGCAAAAGCAAGATCAAGTAGTTTCTTTGTTTACTTGACAATAATTGTGAAATCCCCAACAATCACAATCATATACTTTTGTTGTGAAAGAGAAAAATTGCTTATTCCTCAAAGGGAAGAATGCTTTCCTTGTAATTTATTATTCTACAATGAAGATTCTTTGTTGTATAACCAAGCTCCTCGATCATTTGCGTACTCAAATCAAACCAAGCTATTTCTTTATCTTTTCTTATGAAGAATATTTCCCCCTTTGTCCCTACTCTGATAGGACGCTCAACGCAAGGCAAAGGTCCAACCATGAAGAGTTTGATCCATGATTCTTTGAAACCGAGTTGACCCAAAATCGATACACGAAAAAAAGTCGTCTCTTCATGATATGAAATCAATGATATGGACCCATTTAACACCACCAAGTTTATCCACTTTGCTTTAACATCAAAACAGTCATCTACGTCTGGGGGTATGGGTGTTGTGTATGACACTTCATTGCTCAAGTAAAAAGATACCAAACATGGTCCAATGGGGTTATCTTCATGTTTTTCACACAACCAATGACACACACCATCCATGTAGACTTGGGTACCTTCAGTACAATCATCAGAAAACGGCATGTCAACATCAAGTTCTTTCCATGAGTTACTCCTTAGGCTATATATCTCCCATAGTGGCCCTAAAATAATATCGCCAAACTGATAAGATAAAGTTTCTTCGAAGTCATCAGGGTAGTCACATAATGGTTCTGGTGCTATAAATACTTTTACATACCGAATGACATTATAGTCATTTACAACATGGTCATAACCAAATCCATGAAAACGAGATGTAACAAAAACATCAACAAAGTTTTCCTTATCTTTATTAGTGATAGACGACTCATCCCCACTGGGTGGAAGGAGCTTGATTGTTTGGGTAATTGGGTTGCACAATATAGTTCTTCCATAACTATCGTATTCATCTTGATGGAAACAAAGTGTCCCATTAATACTACCTTGAATACGAAAATAGTTATATGTTTGAAATGGATTTGAAAAATCTAATTTGATTTTATTCTCGAACCTCTCACCAAAATGATAATACAAAGCTCTTTTATGGTGTTCAATAACAAAGAGGAGGAGAGATGAACCTTCGTCATAAGAACAACGGTGAGAATTGGATACCAAATCCTTACGGAAAATGTTCATGAAATGATGGTTTTCAGACAAGAGAGACCATGATTTGCGAACACATTCAAAACGCTTAAAAGATTTAAGAGGCAATTTGGATAGAATGGAGAAGGCAATATCATCAGGTATATAGGTGTTGCTCACCTTCTCATCAGTTGCAGCAACTGATTTCTGCTCCATTGTAACCGTTAAGCTGTAAGAAAATTGAAAAGATTATACAATCAATCGAAAAACACACAACAACAACAAAAAAATAGAAGAAGAAAAGAAATTGCGCTTGACTTACTACAATTGAAAACAAATTGGAATCATAAACCCTAAACCGAACTAGCCTGCGGCGGGAGAATCATGACAAGTAGACTATATGGTTAGTATTTGTTTGGTCAAATAGCATATGGGGTCATTTAAATTAAATGATTATAATAACGTTTCTTTTTTGTTATAAATTAGTTTTTAAGTCATAATATATCAATCTTTATTCTATTTTCATTAAACTCAGTTAAAAAGTATGTATGTGGATGTTTAATGTTAAGTTGATACGTCCAAATTCAACACTCTTAAAATTAGGGTTTACAGGTGTGTTATTCAATTTTGATTTCAAATAAAATTGATCGATTACTTGATTTATAATATTGATGATGAAATATTTATCTGTTAAATTAAGTTTGAATTGAAACACAAAAAGAAAAAAATATGTGTAAGTAATCATGTTTAATGTCATGAATGCTTTTGGATCCACCACTTCAATGTTCCATGTTTCGTAAGCACTTTTCATCCACTCACAATATTGGCCCTCCGATTTATAAATGATGTAGAATAATCAACGACATCCATAAATGATAAATTACAAGAAAATCTATTAAAATCTTCAATTTAAATATGATATATCACCATTTTTAAGTTCAAAAATATATAAATGAGATCAAAACTATGTGATTTTAAAATGGTGGTACCAATTTAGCGAGTGAATGAAAATAGAGAGACCCAAACAATATTTAAGCAAAAACTATTATTCATCGGTTATTCATTTAACAAAGTAGTTTCTTAGCTTATAAATATTGACCGAAAGTTGTAACTGACAACGAATTCGGAAAACAAGATGAGCAAGTGTTCATCGTTTTCTTTGTAGAAATTTTGTAGACTATGGTTAGTATTTGTTATTACTTGTACTCCATTTGATCAATGTCATAAACAAAAAAATCACGTATTCATTTGATAATTGATGTATTTAATACATATTATAAATTAAATTCATCAGTTCTTCGTTAAGGAGTAACTCTTTGTTTTCAATCACTATGAGATAGTAAAATATCTTTTCCGATTTAATCATCAAAGCTAAATTTGAATCAATCTTTGAAAATATAGGTGTTGAGAATTTTCTCAAAACTGATGGATGAAGTGCAGCAAAAATCGTGGCACGGTTTTAGTTTAGATCAATTGGAAGTTTTGGTTCGACAAAAATCGAGACACAATTTGTATGAATCGGGTCATGATTTTTGGATAACGTTCAATTGTAATGTGTACGAATTGAAAATCAGGGCATAATTTTGGGAAATTGGGGCACGATTTCACGCGATCTGAGCACTATGTAAGACTTCATTCTTTATGTTTTGAGTAGAGCTTCAAAAACTTGAAAAATCAAAGGAGGTAACTATAAGATTGAGGATCTAGGAATGGAATTCGAATTCTCCCGAACAATTTGACTTTATGTGAAACTCATTAGCCACTTAAACTCAAACAAAAAGGCCACTTTAATTCTCATTTTAATTTGTAATTATCTTCGTAAAAAACTTATAATTTTACTATTAAAATATATTATTGATGCACTTGTTTGTAAATAATGATGTGACAAATGTGACAATAGCCTAATTTTTTTATTTATAAAGATGAATTTAGTGCTTAAAAGTAATTTATGGACAAAAAAATTAACCGAGACACAGTCAACAGATTTAATCTGGTTTTTTATGTTGTTAGAGACGAAGCTTAAAGAATTTTGATAAGAATTTCTCTTCAACTTTCATTATGATTTCCTTAATTTACAGTTACAAAGAAAAGAGGAAAAAGAAAAGTTCTTGCATCAAGTAGCAGCTTGTGTTCTACTTATATCTGATTGTGTGTTGTCAAATATTGATTCCTAGTTCATGTTTAAAGATGCAATATGTAACATTATTCTATCAAATTCCGCAAAATTTTTATCAATCTCAAATTCCGCAAAGTAGTGTTGTTGTCTCCTTGCATCTTTTCATCTTTTGTCAAATTCTGCAGAGTAGTGTTGATGTTTCATTACATCTGTACTGTCAAATTCTGCAGATGCTAGGTTCGATGATGATACAAAATAACAACTCGAGTGTTCCTTTAAATGGAGCTCCAACCACTGCATAGAAAATACCTAATGACATGGTCCAGCATGCCAAAAATGTACTCCCTCTTGGACTATCTTTGGAAACCTAGACGAGTCGGAACAAACAGAAATAAAAAACATGCATGGTTTTTATTGCAAACAACATTTCACCAAGGTTTTGGATTACTGTCTTAAAGATTCACCCTATGAAGTTACCTTTCATGTAATTCAGATTTTGAAGATGTTCCTCTCCCTACTTGTTACCGTAAATGGCTAATGTTTTCAATTCTAGGAAGATGGAAGCACAAATGCTCAATGAAACTTAAAAGCTACCTAATATCATTTCCCAAACCAGTTAAAAATAACATTAAGAAAATACCAGATGTTCATCTATCAACCAAGAACAGTGTCATCGACATCACATGCACAATATGTTGCATGGCAAAGGAGAACTAAAAATTCAGTTTATCAATATAAAGTACCATCCTTCTCATTTTAATTTAGAAGTGGCATAGTGGTAGTAGAGACGGGTGATGATATTTCCGCTATCACTGAATGTGGAAAGGTTTAAAGCAGATAAAGAAGTGAAAAACAGTCCCTTTTCAGGTATATACTCTGATTTTCTTCTACTAACACAGTTGTGATACTAATTTTCTCCGCACTACTGTTCAGCTCAACGCATATGTAATTTATTTCTTGAACAGTTAGGTTAGCCGTTTGTTTGTTCAATTTAAAATGAAGGAACTCATTGCAGACAATGTCAAAATGTCGAACTCATTTTTATAGAGTTGGACTGCCTCAAAAAAAAAATCATATTCTATTCAGGAAGCTACAAAACGGATTAAACAGGAAACAAACGGAATCTCAAGTGCAGAACCACAGATTATGCAGGAAGCCAAAAGCGGATTCTTCCAAACGCCAGGATCACTACCAGATCTGCTCCCATAAATCATCAGAGCAGAACAAAACAAATAAACACGACCCCCACAAAAATACCATCTCACCAACAGAAGCAACAAAAACAAGCAAGGAACTGAAGCCATAAAGAAAATGCAGACACAGAAAGCAATGACTGCACACAACATATCTCAACACGGTACAAAACACGATTTCCACTCCTCAACTCCCCAAGAAACTCAAAGGATTCTCAAGCCTCTGATTTATTGTATAAATAAAGCCTTTTGATTTAGATTTAAGGATTCTAAAAAGATATTCCTACTTCAAAGACCATTGAAATGAACGAGGTGCTCGGGCCCCCCATTTGTGAAGGTGCGCGAATAATCCAGCCACTCAATGACTCACTCCACACAGCTGATAACATAGATAGGACAATTAAAAAAAAGATGATTTACGGTTTCCACAAATATTTCCTTAGTTTTTGAAAAGCAAAAATATTTGATTAGTAAAGAAGCATCAGTAGTGCTTAGATACTGAAATCTCCGCATTGAAATCTACCACTTCAATATTACATTATAATAAATCTACTCCAATGTTGCTGAATTCTAACTAATATTCAATTAAGTTCCAGCACAATTATGTTATTATTTCATTTCCATTCATTCCTTTGCATTTTCCATACCCCTAACCATGATTTCGATCATTTAGCTAACATTTTAAGAAATCAAGTAGTAAATATAATAGCATAAGATTGGAAAATAATATAAAGAAAGATACCATAAAAAATAGTAGCAACAATGATAAACAAATGGAAAAATGAAAGGAAGGGAGATAAGGAGAGAGTCCCTGCAATCATTCATTTTATTGATATAGAAGCCAGATAAGTTTGCAAATAAAAGGAGAGTAAACATTAATTAAAAATAAAAATGCAAGTCTTAGTTTACTTGACAATAATTGTGATATCCCAACAATCACAGTCATATACTTCTTTGTGAAAAAAAATAATAATATAAACTACTTATTCCTCAAATAGAAGAATGTTTTCCTCGTAATTTATTATCCTACAATCAAGATTCTCTGCTGTATAACCAAGCTCCTCAATCATTTGAGTACTCAAATCGAACCAACCCACTTCTTTATCTTTTCTTATGAAGAATATTTCCACATTTGTCCCCACTCCGATAGGACGCTCAACGTAAGGCAACGGTCCAACCATGAAGAGTTTGATCCACGATTCTTTGAAACCGAGTTAACCCAAAGTTGATACACGAAAAGTAGTCGTCTCTTCATTATATGAGATCAATGCTATGGACCCATTTAACACCACCAAGTTTATCCACTTTGCTTTAACATCAAAACAGTCATCTTCGTCTGGGGGTATGGGTGTTGTGTATGACACTTCATTGCTCAAGTAAAAAGATACCAAACATGGTCCAATGGGGTTATCTTCATGTTTTTCACACATCCAATGACACACACCATCCATGTAGACTTGCGTGCCTTCAGTACAGTCCACAGAAGACGGCATGTCAACATCAAGTTCTCTCCACGAGTTACTCCTTAGGCTATATATCTCCCATTTTGGAACTGAATTAATACTCCAAACCAGTAATTAAGATACAATTTCTTTGAAGTCACCAGAGTATTCATATGATGGTTTTTCTTCTATACAAACTTTTATATGCTGAATGACATTATAGTCGTTTGTAACATGGTTATAACCAAATCCATGAAGACGGGACGGAGAAGAAATATCAAAAAAATTCTCCAACTCAACCTTACTAGGTGGAAGAACTTTGATTATTTGGGTAGTTGGGTTCCACAATACAATTTCGTTACAATTATTATGTTCATTTTGATGGAGACAAAGTGTACCACTAATACTACCAAAATTATAAAAATAAAGATATTTTTTAAATGGATTTGAAAAATCTAATTTGATTTTATTTTTGAACCTCTCACTAGAAACAGAATACAAAACTTCTTTATAGTGTTCAATACTATAGAGTATGAGAAAAGCTCCTTCACGGTGAGAATTGGATAAGAAATTGTGGCGGAACATGTCCATGAAGTGATGGTTTTCAGATACGAGGGACCACGATTTGCATACACACTCAACGCTTGAAAGATTTAAGAGGCAATTTTGAGAGAATGGAGAAGGCAATATCATCAGATATGTATTCAGTGCTCAACTTTTCATTCGTCGCAGCAACCACTGATTTCTTCTTCTCCATCAATTCAAGATGAGAAGAGCTTGTTCGCCTGTGATTAGTGTTCATTGCTTTGAAGGGTAGATAAGTTTGTCTTCCACTGACAAATCTACCATTGCTCCACGAAAAACATTTTGAGCTGTAAGTGTGAAGTACACATTGTCAGAAGACAATCTGTGGCAGTGGTAGTAGGTGAGTGTCTAGAGAGTTCAACCAGTAACCGTAGTGTGGTAGTGGTGTTCTTTCGGTGGACCAGAGGTTGTGTGGTGGTGGAAGCTGATTGATACATGGAATAGTGGCTCAGCTTAGGAGTTGCGGACGGTGTGTTTCATTTAGAGAGGTGTTATCTAGGGATGAGTAGTGGCGACGAGTGGTTATGGGTATCGTTTTTCAGGGGTCGTTTTGTGAAAGAGTCTGTTTTAGGGGGTGATGTTTATGGGTGTAGGGGTGTTTTGTTTGGAGTGTTTTCGGGTGTTCTGCCTATATACAGCGCCTTTAGTTTGTATTCTCTGAATCACCGGTCTCTGTTCGTCTTGAGCAGGGATCTGGTTTTTAATAAAATTATTTTTCCTTTTGCATTCCAATAATCGAAATTAACAAACTGCGCTTGTTCAAGCTTGATGGCTTGGTTGAAATCTATTAATTTGGAGGGCAAAGAATAGCAAAGTGCTGCTTAGGCATCACAGTTCCTTTGATTTTAATGTGCAGGGATCGTTCATCCTTTTTTGTTATGTTCACTCTTTTACTTTTGATTCTTACTTTGAGCTTTGTGCTTTAAACGTTTTGATTTTCGAGGATCATTTTTCCTGTTAAAAAGGGTAGGCAGCTGACTTTAACTCAGTCATCAAATAACTATTCCTGGTCCTGGTGGACTTTATGAATATATACATAAAACACTTCTTTGTGAGTTCATTGAGCTAGAGATTTGTTTGTTGTAATAGCTATTTTTGCTTGGCAACTGTAAGATGTTATAGCGGAATTGAATCACATTTTGGCAGCAAGAATGATACTCTTTTGGTAAACTCTCATGTTTTGTTGCATTATCATGGATGTCAAGGGTTCCAATTGCTTGCTGATTGTTATTTTTATTCCGTTATCGATGCATTACAAGCAGTATATATTAGAGTTATCATTTTTGTCCTTCCATGTCCATGATTTGAACAGATGGTTGAGAAAATCATGAAAATGAATGAGGAATCAACAACTTTGCTAAATAGATTTCGAATTCTACAATCTGAAAACATGATGTACACATTTCGGAATCTGAAATGATCTAAACATACAAGTGTGAAAGAAAAACAAATGAATTGAAACGCATGTATTGAGTAAATGTGTACGAGCCTTGAAACATGAAGTATATAAAATTGATATTTAAGGTTTTTTTTTTATAAAAAAAATTGGGATCAAATTTCTCCAAATATTTTTATAGGAAGAACTTAAATATATGTTGTGATTCATCTTAAATACATGTGATCAACCACATGACAAAATAGAGCATCACATTAACCTTTCTAGAATGCAGTGATGAGCTGTAATCTGCCTTTGATCACTTCTGGAAATAAGCTACTTCAAGGTATTGGGCTATGAATTTTGCAAAAGATTAAGGTTTGATTGTTATTTGTTCTATTTGAAGTTTATGTCTTATGTCTTATGCTCTTAGCTGTGATTAAGTTTCTTTGTGCTTTTCTGCATATCAATGCAACAAAATATGAGTGAGCAAGAGTACAATTTATGCAGCCAGAATGAGATCAAAGCTGCCATAACACGTCTGTATCTGTAGGAACCAATATATGTGTTCCACTGACAAATCCACTGACAAATCCGTTCTTGTTTTTATTTTGTTAAATCACCAGTCTTTCAATATAGTTTCCTCATCACTCAATTATGTTCTTTATACTGTTCTTTTCAACAACCACTTGACTATATACCTTCCAAATTCAGTGCATGGTTTCAATTCATCTTGTATTAACTTAGTCAATTGGTGTTCTATCTTGAGCTATAATGTTGTAACATTTCTCATTACTAATAATTGAGCTTATCTCCTTTGTTATAAAATTCAAGTTAGCATCATGTGGCAGAATTTTTATCCAAACAATTACAACTTGAGCATTACTTTTCAAGTTGTTATGTGTTAGATTTATGGTTCAACTCGAAGGAAAATTATCTGCCTTTCATTGTGAGTTCATTGTTGCAACATGTGAAGAAATTAAGTTAAAAGACTGAACACAAATTTCCATATTGGGTAGAATGAGTTTGTGTGAATTGAAAAAAGTGGAAGTCCTACACCGGATGGATCACACACATTAATTGTATTTATATAGTGGCGGGTGTACCTCTAAGGGGTACATAATTATGTGAACAAAGTAAGCAGTAGCGAAAAAATATATATTTATATATTTTATTATTTGGAAATGTTAAATTAAACAATTAATTTAATCATTATTAGAAAGTGCTTTCTTTGTCTCATGTTTTGCTAAAATATTTTGGTAAGCAATTTTAGTACATGAACTGAAAAATATATTATGATACATAATATAATATTTTTGTATTTAGTATGATATATTTTGGTACTCAATTTGAGATAATTTTGGACTAGATCTAATATGTAAATTACTTGTTTTCAAACTCTATGAAAATAGAGAGCTCACATGGTTCATTCAACACACCGAAAAAGACTTCTGAAACTTTTAAAAAAAAAAATCTTCTTTTCTCCCTTTTCGACTTGGGTTGACGAGTCTTTCTTCTCTTCATCTCCTTTTTCTGACCATTCAAAATTAAGAGTGTTCTTAAGACCATAGACTTTTTTCAGATATAAACTCCCTTCGAAATTATATCTGCTTTTATATGTCGATCAATCATATGATTTAATTTTGTCAAAAGAAAACATCATGCAATTTAGAGAATAATATCATAAGCTAAATATGTTTCGCATATTAGTTTTTAAAGAATTTTTTTTTGGATCCAAAGCTCCTTACACCTTTTGTCCTATCCCTCCCACTAATTCAATATAACAATATAAAAAAGAAAAAAAAATCCATTCAAAAAAATATAAAAAAATAAGGTGTCTAAACTAATTTTTTATTATAATTTGTCAAAAACACCATTTTAATTGTATTTGATGCCCTAAACAACAATACTCTGGGAGAAAATCGCATATGATGCCTCTTACCTTAACGCTAAATTAGATTTGAGTTACAAAATAAATAAAAATATATCGTTTTTAGGGGAAATGACATATTTTTATTGACTATATTTTATGTTTTTGTGTTTATTTTGAAAAGAAAAATATATTTGATGTTAAATCATAATATCATTCTTAATATTTCGAAGGAACATTATACCTCAAAAAGGACTATGATCTTAAGACCATGGACATCTAGAAAGGGTATATGGTCTTAAGAAAGGGACGGGAAAGAAAAAAAAAAGATGAAGAAAAGAAATGCTCGTCGAGAGATCGAGAGAGAGAGAGAGAGAGAGGGAGGGAGAGGGTTCGAAGTTTCTAGATATATATTTTTTCGGTGTGTGGAATGAATTGTATGAGCTCTCTATTTATAGAGAAAATTCACAACTAATATGTGTGAAACTTTGGAAATAAATAATTCACCTATCAGATCTAACACAAAAATATCTCAAATTGAGTACCGAAATATATCATATATTGGATACAAAAATATATTATTGAGTACAAAAATATATCATAAGTATTAAAATATATTAGATTGCATATCAAACTATTTCAGATTGCGTTCCAAAATATTTTTGCAAAACGTGGGGATTAGAAAATCATATCTAATAATAATTAAATTAATTACTCCCTCTTTTTTTTTTCCTTTTATGTTTTAGAACTTGAACTATATTCCAAAATATTTGATGTTTTAGTATATTAAATATTTTTTCCCAAGTTTACTCTTGTTGAAAAACACTTCATAAAACTATTAAATGAGTTGTGACATTTGATTTATCATATGAAAATTTAATCATAAATAAGAACATTTTTTAGTCCAAAACATACAAATATTTATATACTTTAATTACTCCTTAAGATTAATGTGTGTAATCTATCCAATACATGACTTCTACTTTTTTTTCAATTCACACTACATTAATTTTACCCGATGTAGGAATTTGTGTTTAGTCTTTTAACTCAATTTCCATACATGTTCCCAACAGTTTTGAAAATAAATATAGTTTACTTTTTTATTAGTAGTTTTAGTTTATTTGATACGATATAATATTTACAGTCTTTATATGTGCTTTTTTCAGTTATTCTTTATACAAGTTAGATGTAAGATTTTGCTCAAAAATTCGACTTAGATATATCACTATTATAGGAGACATGAAAAGATCTATTACAAATTTGTCGTAAATTGTTGAAGAAGAAAGTTACTCGGGAGAGTCTATATATAGCTCTCTTTCGCAAGTTTACCACATTGGAATTTGGAAGCAAAGCTTGAAAGTTAATCCCAAGTTGTATTTGAAAGAAAATAGGGTTTAATGCTTCTCACAAAGCACTAAGATACAAATAGGGTTTATTACAAATTTTAGTTTATTCTCTTTAGGAACTTAACCTTAATTTCATCATGACTCAAAGCTATTACTTGCTTCTACGTCTTTGGTTAACCCCTCATACCCACGGACTATTTTCCTTAGAACATGACTCTTCAGTTAAGCAAATCTCTATATCTTTGCCAAACATGAGTAGTACTTGTCTATCATATCATGTTGTTTCCAATTCTTGTAATGGCTTAGTATCTTTGTATACAGATTTGTCATGCGGAAGGGATGTTTTTCTGTGCAACCCAACAACAAGGGAGGTGAGGCTTCTTCCATCATCAAATTTGGTCACAACAGTAAAAGATGGGATGGTACTAGGTGTTGGAATGGGACAAGATTATAGTACTAACAATTTAATTAAGGTTGTCAGGATGTGGGTTAGTTACAACGATTGTCATTGTAAGAAGTACATTGTTGAAGAATATGATTTGAGAAGTGATTCTTGGAAAACAATTGAATGTGTTAATCCATGGTGTTGTGAGTTTGACACTTCTTGCTTTGCAATGCATTTTAATGGAGTTTATTATTGGTGGGGGGAAATAAAAGGCTTGACTAGTACTACAACAATCCTTGCATTGGATGTAGGAGGTGGGTTTCTTCACAAGGTGCCATTGCCAAAAGGTGTTGATATTAGTACTTCAAGTGGTAGATATTTGGGTGTTTTGCATGGATGCATAACATTGGTTTGTCATGATTTATGTGATCAAAATGCAAACTTTGGGATCTGGGTGTTGGGTGGAAGTGGTGCTGTGTATTCTTGTTGGACCAAACTTCGAACTATAGAGCATAGTTCACCTTGTGTGCCACTGGTTTTTTGGAAGGGAAATGAGCTTCTTCTAAAAATGTTTGACAAAGTGATATCTTATAATGTTGATACAGAGGAAACTCATAACATTGATTTTGGGAATGAAGGAAGAGGAATTGCTGATATATGTGAAGCTATATTTTGTGAGAAGAGTCTAGTTTCAGTCAACCCTTTACCAACATCGATCGGGTTAATTTTTAAAACTTGTTAACTCTAGTTTTTGAATGAATTGACGCTCTCAACTTAACCTCTTAACCTTTTGTATTTTTATTGCAACCAACAGATTAACTTTGAGATCAAATAGGCTGTTTCTTAATGTCTAGTTTTATTTGCTCGAGATTAAATAGTCTCTATCTTAATGTTTAATTTTCTTTGCAAGTTTTAGAATTTGACTCATGATGATTTAATTATTGGCAATGAAGTGTTTCTTTTATAATATGTGATACACCGTGATATTTTATATACTAGTAGCATAATATTGGTGACATTGAATGACTCTTTAAAATATAGAGAGAGATCGATTTTTATGAATGACTCTTAAATTTGTTGAATGAGATTGATTCTTAGAATTGTCCATTTAAAGATTGTTCATTCTTATTGAGTGAAGAGAAAAATGTTTATTTTTTATAAGTATTTTACATGATTATAAGTTTTAATATAAAAAATTTGTTAATGTATCTAAAACGTATCGTGTCTTAAATTTTAACAAATTTGTGTATCCGCATACCCGTGTCTACCCACACACATATCACGTAACTAAGCTTCCTAGATTAAAAGTAAGTAAAAAATAAAATAAAAATTGCCCACTCAGGAATTCGTCCTAAGGTGGGTCCCAATGGCCTAAGCCTTTAGGATAGCCCTGTTGTATTATAATGGTGGAGATTTAAAATGAAGAAAACTTGAGAGAATTATCAATAGAAAGAATCCAAATGCCCTATCAGTATTGTGTATGACCGCTAAATAACCCCAAGAAAACTACAACATTTATTGCATAGTTATGTGAAAACTTTTAAGTACCACGAGACTGGGACTAATAGATAGGCAACAAAAATATTCTTTCATTCATCTGTAATGTAACAACCTGTGATATTAACAGTCAAGAAAACTAAAACATTCATAGCATAGTATGTGAAAAAGAAGAAATGCTAACAACCTAATCTAGGATGAATTCAGGTCTTAACATCAGTTACAGTAAAGATGTAATTGCTGAGAATGGGAGGTGATGAAAACCAAAAATGAAGACAGGAAAAGGAAGATCAGTAATCCAAAATTTTCTTCAGCCCAGCTGTATATTATATTCCTAAGTTACCTTGACATTGCTAGTGTATTCACATTTTACTTACCTGTACTTTCTATCATCAGAACTGCATCCAAATCCAAATATTCTAAATATATTGAGTGAAAAAATCATCTAAGTTGTTGATCCTCCCAACTGGCATTCAATCAGTTAGTAAATCAAGGTTAATACCCCTTTCTTTTGCTTCTTCAATAATACTGTTTGCATCTCCATTGGACAAAAGCAGCTTATAGTAACATTTCCACAACATTATAGAAAATGGATACACTAACACAGCCTTTTTATAAAACCTCTGGGATATTGCCTCAATGCCCATAGCACTTTGTAGAAACACTGCAGCTTCCACCCAGACATATTCTGGTGGTATCGGGATAGCACCTATAATTGCATTAACGAGGGTTGAACAAGACCAAAACCACAGACTGGTTGAGTTTAGATCAGAAGAAGTGTAATCCTTGCTCAAAAGTTTGCAAACAGCAACAGCTAATTGAAAGTTGTGAGGAACTACCTCCATAATGTGTTCAACAAAATCCACCAGAAGTTTTGGGTCACTCACAGTATGAGGTAAAAGAGATGAACCAAACCATGATTGAAGCATCAAATTTAGTAGAGAACAATCAAATGAAACTGGCCTTAATATGTTGTCAATGAGATTCTGTACTCTTGGCTTCTTGATACTGTCAAGAAATTTTCTTGTTAGCACTCTAGGGGCTAGCAACGCCTGGGAGGAACCATCCATATATACTTCCAACATCCTCTTGACAACACTCTCAGGATCACCCTCGTTTAAGCTAGATGCATCACAAACCATAAACATTACATATTTTCTTATATAATGATCTAAACCCACAAAACTGACAGTACTCCTAGCCTTATTAACAGCTATGCTTGCTTCTGTTTTATCCTTCTGGAAAAAATGATAAATGGACAGATTAAGATATCCAAACATCATATCCATTTGTTTGTGACCAGAATTTGATGTGTCAGAAACAAATTTTGACCCTAATCCCACTAAGCCACAAGAATTACCATCATCAGCGGCATCCGTCCCGCCATACGGGGGATCCTGCACTTGCCATGCAGAATGGAACCATCGGACTGTAATTTCTTTTGCAAGGTCAATCCTTTGATTATGGATAGCATATGCAATGTACTGATTCCAAATGCATTGGATTCCAGGAACTATTTTTGGCCATCTATTAATTGTGTCCTCAAATACCATGAAATTACCAGCACCAAGATCTTGTTTCTGTATTTGAGCCGAGACCAGGACCAATTCTATGCAGAAAGGGTACAACTTAACATATCTATCAAACAAACTCCTTGCGCATTCTAATCTATCAAGAGCAACCATGCATCTGAGATGATTGAGAGCAAAATGCTGAGCACACTTGAGATCATCTTCACTTTCCATTGTGAAGGCACGAGAGTTTATATATTCAGCTGCTGTTTCCACAAGTTCAACAGCCCTCTCCTTTTCATCCTCTGATAAACTTACAATGGGCCATTCAATGTCAAGGAGATCTTTCGTACATTCAAAATTCTGAACAATAGCACCAGGCAGCTTCCTGTAAATAACTAAGTAAACACAACAAACCCATAACACACATTTGTCAGAAACTGTTAAGCAATTGAGTAAATCTGAGAGTGACAGAAGATTAGGCTCGTCAGATTTAGTTGTAGCTGGAAAAACTCCATAACTTCGCTGAATGGCACTCTCAACATTCCTCGACATGCATAAACAATCCATCATCTGCAGAAACAGATCTAAAATGCATGCACTTTCGCACGTTCTGTCTTCAGGAGCAGCAGATGCATGCCGACAGAGAGCTGAGATGGCAGAATCATAGGCAGCTATCCGATCATCAAGCTTTCTCCGACTATTGATGTACATGAGCCACAGTACATAAGATCCTTCATAGAGCTTAACCTGGAAAATATCAGTTGAAAATTCCCAAGGTAAAGCACACAATCAGTCCTTATAAGGAGGGCTCAACATACTAACAAGAAGTTAAAAAGGAATTTAAGTAGAGTCTCAGATAAATTATAAAAGGCTCTTTCTTCTCAAACAAATTAAGAAAATTATGAAAGCACTGGTTTCTTTCCTATCTATACCACATTCCTGCCAATACTAGGTCTTAAAATATTTTTTATCTCCCTCATTCACCCATCACTGCCTAAATATCACGACAACAACCAGCCTTAAAACAATGTATTAAACCATCTAACAATACAAGCGGGTCAATAGCCATGGGTAGAACAGCTCAATCTTTAGCATCTTAAAATGACAGATTTCATAGTGAATCAGTGAACTCTGCATATAAAAGCAAGTCAGAAAGACATGCTTACTTGTCACAAAAACCTAACCAATAGACCTAGCAGGTAATTTATGATGGTGCTATATATACTGCTGGTATAAGAATCAAGCTACTCCTACTCTTCAGGGGTTTAACATTAATGCAACTCCTACTCTTCCTATATTATCAAAAATTCCCCCTTCTCCTAGTAAAAGAAAAGAAGAAAAAACATACCGCACACAAGAACATGTCCTCTTTTTCATTTGGCCCAAAACTTCCATAGTAAATGAGTGAGTAAACTATCCAGATTACCACCGATGTTGGATTAGTCTCCAGAGCTTTGGACAGTACAGATAGAGCCTAAAAATTCAATTTTTTGAAAAGAAGAAATACATAAGCAGACTCAAACACTAACCACAAGGACTGAAAATGCATTGACAACTGTTACCTTTCGCACCCCCTGCAACTTATAGATTTCCTGGTTGAGAATAAGAAGGGCCACCTCAACAGCTTGCTCACTATCAGTCATAGCCTGTTTAATTTGATTCTAAGCATGCAATAAATAAAGGGAAAGTTAGCACGAATAAACGAACACAAGACATCCAGTATTTCAAACAATATTATACAGGTTAATCATAAAATCAAGGTTAGATTAATCAAGAGCTGTTCACCAGGAAAACTATATGAGAGTTTAGAACCCAGTAATGGTCAGTAATGTGTTAAACGACAGCTGCCCTTGCTAAAGACAGCTGTCCTTTGTGGTGCATGACAAGATTTGTTAGTGTAGGATACGAGTCAGCTATATATATACACACACACTCACACAGCAACAACAACCAAGCCTTACCGCACTACGTGGAGTCGGCTACATGAACCAACGATACCATAGTGTTCTATCAAAAACCATAGATCCTTCTTGATAGTTTCTCTTCTAGTTTTTATAGGTCTTCCCTTACCTGTAGTGATTTGACTCCCCTCCATCTGACCTACTCTCCTTACTACAGAATCCACAGGTCTTCTCTCTACATGCCCAAACCACCTAAGTCTAGTTTTTACCGTCTTTTCTACTATAGGTGTTACCCCAACTCTCTCTCTCTCTCTCTCTAATGTCGTCATTTCTAATTCTATCTCATCTAGCCTTACTACAAAAACATCTACATTAGTCAAATAAGTTAATAAGCTGATCAAGTAAGCTACAGCTTATAGGCCTTGCCATGCAAAGGCCAAGGCATGAACATCAATACGAGAGGAATTTTAGTATTGTTCCGTCACACAACCTAATCCACTAGACAGGAACTTCAAAGAATACCAGGATATAAGAAGTTATTGAAAATTGTAATACTTATAGATTGCCAAACATAAGAGATTGATCTTGTTTAACAGATTCTAGATTCTAGGTCCCTCGATAGGCATAATAAAATTCAATTGGTAGTAAGCAAGTACTCTTCTAGGAGTTTCCCAATCCATCTAGTATGCTTACTATTTCTATCATAACTATGTGAAATAAAATAACCAAATATAATAAAATCCAAAAACATTCCTACAAAATAAAATCGTAAAAAAAAAATAAATAGTTATAACTGACTCATTGTGCTCACTTCTGCATCGTGGTGTTAGACTTAACAGAATTGAAGGAAAAAATATTTAAATAAACCAGAAAAGTAATGTTAGTTAGAAGCAACAAACCCCAACTCCATTTCTCCACTGAAAAGATAACTGCTTGCTCCATGTCCCACGGACCTCAATGCGTTCATCACCACCATGTGATAAGGGACCATCTTCTGGTGACCCATTTTGTAGCAAATTCGAAGTAGCCAAAGTGATACTGAAATGCTGCTGCCAGTGTTGAGCAATCCTATGTGCAGCAATGGGTTTATATGCAAATTGATCCACTTTTAGAACATCTAAACTAACTAGGTATGTTGGCAGAACAGTAGCTTTGTGATACTTGGTAACTTTCGTCAGACCATTACAGTTTTGTTCATGCAACGGCGATCTATCTTGAGAATCTGCTCAAACAGTACAAGTCTTTTTAGAGAAGATAATTTTAATAACAATAATATATAGTGGATATTATCATAAAGAAATCATACTTCCGAAATTGTAATTGCTATCCATATATTAGTATATTAATACCACCACATGTCTAATAGTCAATAATAGTGCTACAGGCAAGCACATGTTGTGGGTCAATTAAAATTTCATATTCTGTCACATAACTTAGTTTCCCCAATATTGGACTTCACATCAGGTGTAGAATAAAGAAGCTATCTTTCTTCTAATTCTGAGTCCAAGCAAAATAATAAGACATTGAAAAGTCATCAACTCACTGGTTAGGTCCAGTCAGTTCTAGAAAGATATTTTGTATATAAGAAGTGGTTCTCCATAATTTCAACAGAATTCAGTAAAGTCAATTCAAAATGCATCTGCTGCATTCTTCCTTTGTTTTGGACAATAATGTCGATCATATCAAATATCCATCTATGGAGGTAGGTTCCTTTCGCAGAATCTCAATTACCAAGATATCGACGACCGACATTTATTCAACGTCAAAATTTAACTACATTCCTGACCTCTCTGGGACTTGCAGTTACAACATACAAATATCAGTGTCATTAAAGATCAGTAACAAGCATGGTTGTCAAGGTTGTGCAACCTTCAGCGTCATCCAACGTTCACTGAGGTAGTGTGGTCGGCGTGATGAGCAAATGTGTGAAATCATAGCAGCGACACTCTTCTCCCGGTTTGACCCGGATGGCAGTGAACAATTTTTTACCCCATTTTCCAGCCACTACCCACACTTGCTGAGAAGAAACGAAGATGAAAGAAGGTATAAGAAATAATGGAGGATGAGGCCGAAAAGAGGGGCACAGCAGCTCGGTAGGATGGCGGTGGGAGAAGAAGCTGCATGCTTTTTGGAGATGATGAAGTTTGAGTTTTAGGGTTTAGAGAAACAACATCTCAGTCTTAGGGTATGAATTTCACATAATGGACCTGTTATAAACCAAAATGGGCCAACTATATTTCCAAATGCGTAATAAAGTTTCTGTTGGTAACAGTGTAAAAACACAATAATGGGCCAAGCAATTGTACATAGGAGCGTTGCCCAATCAAAAAAAATTGTAAAGAATCATTCAAATTTAACTGAAATAAAAATACTTCAAAAGATACTCTCACATTTCTAATAGAAAATGAAACTGAAAACTAAATTTATTTATTTACATATGTAATAAATTAATCAATAATAAATATGTTTTAGTATACTTAAGACATATTTATAGTATTAATTATATAATTTTGTCTCTTTGGTGGGATCTTACTATCTGTGTTACGATTCCATGATTTATGATTTTCCTATACTCAAACTCGGTGGGATCTTGAGTTTGACAACACGCATTCAATGCAAATTTGATTCAACCTGATTTCCAGTGAAAATATTACTTTCCTTTCTAGCACAGCTCCAGATTTGTACAGGACTATACATATACCCATGATCCCACCCACATACTCAATCAGAAATACCCAATACAGAACCTAAAATACTTTTTCAAAACATTAAATCCAGTCTAAAGTAGGACTACAGTCTATTTTCAGTATCATCCCAATCATCCTTCTTAGCCTAATTACCTCCTAAATATTCAGACAATCTTTAGTTCAGCTTCAGAAAACACGCCAAAAATACAAATAACAATCATCACATGGACATGGATATTTTCAGAAAGTTCGATCATACAACAAGAATGGAAGGCAAAAATATATAGGTTTCCAACTGTAATTTTTTATACCTCCATTATTAGTATCAGTGTGCTGATACTGAGTAATGTTTCCATCACCATAGTCCTTGGCATGCTGCCAAGGACACTCATCATTGTTGCATTTTCCTCGCAGCTCATACATGCAAAGCGGCCAAAACGGATCAACTTCAGGACTGCAGACATAAGAGCCTTCTTCCGAGAGTGAATTCCCAATGGTGACAGCCATTGAGATTGCCAACATGTTCCTCTTTGCTTCATCAGAACTGAGGCAAGTAGCATTTTGACTTTGACCATCATTATCATGAGCAGATTTATTTTGATTTGGTAATTGACTTGAACTAAATGATGACATTTCTCTCAGCTCACTAAATGCACTCCTAAAAATCAAAGGTGGAATGTTCACTGGATTAGTTGAGTGATAAACTTGAAAAGGCATATCTCCTTTATTGCTTAAACCAGCACTGCAGTTGGTATTCACAGTTTTTGCACCAATGTTTTGCTGACTTTGAATCTCATTGGAGTCCATATGAATGTTCCTTTCTTTCCTTTCATTTCCTAGATTTAAAGAACAAAATAATCAGGAACGTAGTGATAAATTTGCAAGTTCATCACAACTTAACTAACTACAGCAAACTTCAACTTGTGATTTCTCACAATAAAGACCAAGAATGTGAAACCTGAATATTGGTCAGTATCTAATCGTGCTGATATACCGGAATTGACATAACAGTACTTCGAGTTATTTTTACCAAAATATATGCAATATTTTGGGAGTATTTGGCTCTTGGTATCACAATTTTAAAGCCTTATTTTTAAAGCATTTAGAAAGTATATGAAGTTTGATTCTTACACACATATCAACTCCTCTTTTGCCATCAACAGTTCATAGTTAAAAGAAGAAACAATGACTGTCTGCAGCACCAAAATTATTCCAGTTACAAAAACTTAAGTAATAAAACTGAGTGAGCAAGAGAATATATTTTAGTTAAGAACATAGAAATGTAAACCAAATGTATGGGGAAGACTGATAAGAGTAACAAAATTATACAGTTTGTCCAAGCTGTACATTATTATGTTTTTCCAGGATTAAGGATCGGCATTACAGACTTAAAATAAGACCGATATAAAAATAACACATCAAAACATGTTCATTCCACACAAAAAAAAAAAATTACCTTTAAGATCACTGTTTTCTGCATTAATCAATTGGACTGTGCCATGATGCACTCGGTTTTTCTCACTTCCAACCTCATTTTCAGAACCTGGTTCAGCAGTTTCAATGTTGTTGCATGGAATATTACTCTTCTTAGCTCTGTTCCCTAGCCGTGCAAATAATTCAGACCTTAATGTTGCTTCAAGAAGCAAAGAATCCTGAGGACTGCCAGTGGAATAATCTGCATTTGATGCAGTGTCTAAGTCTGTTTGTTTTGCCGTGGAGTCTTGTTTTCTACAATATTCGGCATCAAGATTATTAGAAGTGTGTCCACCTAGAGAAATCTCTTCATTTTCATTATCTGATGTGTCGACTTCATCCATAGGAGAATACACTCCATCCGCAGCATGATTACCCCTTTGAGACAATGGCTCAGATGTACTAGCATCTGGTTCAATGCAAGGCTCAGATCCTAAATTTGCTCCATTTTTGTGGTGACAGGAAGTATCAGAATGCCTATTATTGATGCCTTGATCATTAGAATCAAAACTAGGATTATTAATATTATATTCAGCCTGCCTCAGACAGCTTGATGTGGGTATTTCATATCCAAGTTTAGGTAAGTAATCTAGACCTATACCAAGTTGTTGGTGCTGTCTTAAAGACAAAGAGAAGCCGGATCGTAGCTTAGCTGAATACAACTCCCTTTGGTGATAAAGATTGTTGCATCGAGCATTAGCCTCAAGCAAAGACCTCTGAGCTTTAACATAAGCTCTGTATGCATTTCTTTCTTCAATTTCACAATTATGCCTGTGCTCTTGAGCTTCCTCCAGTTTATCTATCAATTCTTCCATATCAGTAAACGACTGTAAATCAATGTTGCTATGGTCGGAGACATTTGCATTACCATTATCAGTCATAAGAACAGCATTGCTTAATGCTTCCTGAGACAGATGAGAGGAGAAAATGAGGAAATTCAACACAATTCACAACACTTACACAACAAAACCATAAAATAAAAAATGACTATCAAAGGTATATTAAGGACCCCTTTCGATTTGCTTACTGTCAGCAGTTAATTCAGGAAGCAACTTGGTAACCCTATAGTGTTATTCTATTCTGGAAATATAAAGACAACAGAGATTACATGATATCAAGAATTTCAGATTTATACTAGAATGATTGATATCGTAATGACAAAGGTTTATCTTGGCTAATCTATGACCTATTATTAACTACACTTTTTAGAGAACATCAACCAAGAGTGGCGCTAGAATTGCATTTTAAGAAAATTGGTGCATCACTTATGAATCAAACCATAAGTCATAGTAAATTATATTTGATCAGTCATTCATAATTTCTGAAGAATTTAAAATGATAACAAGCAGGAAGATTAACTACGGTTGATTAGCAAGCAACAAAATATCAGACCGAGTTTTCAGTGAAGTCTCCCAGTACATGCAATTTTCATGTATGTAAAGTTATGACTTACAACCAGTTATTAAACCAAAAAAAAAAAACCAAATACAAATAAATGTATGAATAATAACAAGTTATAACTCACTAAATTAGTCGGCACGCTGCTAGCTGGCATTGAACTTTGGATGAAAGCTGCACAAGGGTCAACCGGCCTACTACTTTTGTCAGTCTGATTGCAATCATAATTGACATCACCTACAAAGTATGATGCGACCATGAGATTCAAACCAGATAAACATGTTTTAGTGACAAGTATTTGGGCGTCGGTGGAATCAAGCAGACAATTTTGTCATACTTACAAAAATCATTTAAGCCAAAACAAAGTTCTGTAAGATTAGACAATGATATATTACACAATAAAATGACAAGGCAATATAATTTTATATTTTGACCAAAAAATATGACATCGAATTTGCAGTAGCACTTGGAAGCAGCCTTACATGAACGTGTGATCAAGAAACTGATAAATAAGACCACTACGTGAAACACGCTAATAACTTATTGAAATGAATACACAAATACACATGTGCACACGCATGCATATATTTGAAGGACATTCTTAATTTTAGAGATTGGGGAATTTTACTGATTACAAGCAACTTCATTAAAACATATTTTAATTCAATGTTGCCAATTGCAGAAAATAGCAATTTATTCAAATTCCACTACACTCCAGTGCTATACCACTGTTATAACCACTATATGACGACACTTTGTACTGAATAACATCTCGCAGAACAATAACAATTTGAACAATTCCGCAGCACTATAGCGCCATTATTTGACAACAATGTTATAACTTCTGAAATCCAGAATAGTACAACATATTTTCTGAGATAATTAGTTCCCCAAAACGTGTAAATTACAGATGAAATAAAAAAAAATAAAAAAAAGTATTTACCTTCTCTTGATACAGAAGGCATATTTTGTCCTGAGTTGCTGAGATGGTTGCCAGTTTCCCTTTGTGATTTGATAATTATTGACTCCCCTCTACATAATGGAATCTCTTTCGGGTTATGATCAACCTTGTTTCTCTCCTGGGGATAAATGTTTCCACACACAGAATCTTTAGATGGTAATAGAGATTTTACAACAGGAACTTGCTGACCAACAACAGCCTGAGGGGTATCATGAGATGTGTTGATTTTCATGCGCTTCCTATCTGGTCCTTTCGGCTCCAATTGTGCAGCTCCAGAGGAAACTGGAATATGTTTCCTAGTTGTATCATTCTTCGGATCCCTACCCAAAACTAAAGCAGACTCCTTCATTTGCTGGGCTGCCTTCAACTTAAGTTCACTTTCCCGAAGTGCAATCTGATGCCGCAAATCCTGAAGTTTATTGTCGTTTGATACTGCTCCTTGGTCACGTCCACGCTCTTGGCTAGCTAAAGTTTTGTTCGTTGACTTGAAATTTCTAGCTCGCGGACCTTGTCCCAATGACCAGGATCCAGCACCCTTAGAAATAGAACTAGGATTCTTGGTCACTGATGAGATAAATGTGCGCTTCGAAGGAAATTTTATGGGCGTTTCGTTGTGCAAACTTCTAGCATTTTGTTGCAACTGTAACTTGTTTGAATTTTCCAAGGAAGAGCTAGGACGCTTGTTATGTCTTTCCAACCTGGAATCGGTACCTTTATTTTCAATATCACTACCACTGTCATCATCAGAAAAGCTTATCACAAGATTTTTATCATCACTTGCATGACCAGTCCATGGAGAAGATTTAGGGGGTAATTGGTTCTTTTTTATGATGATCTTCCGTGAAATTGGTTGTATAGCTGTTCGCGTCTGTATATTATTGGAGCCTCCTGTAGAACATTGTCATCGGAATTTACCCTCCATAAGTTCCACATGCAATTAAACTTAACATGATTTTACATATGACTGATATGAGTGCACGACACGTTTAGTCTAAAAAGAGAACTACCATGCATGTAAGAAAATCCAAAACCGTATTAAAAGAAAAATACAGTGAAAAGGCTGTATCCGAAGAGCCAATATATATTCACACAAATGACATGATGAGTGATGATCAATTGCATATATTAGAACAAAACCAAGTTCATTCGACAGTTAACAAGACATACCACCCTGAACGCCTTGGATACTTTGTTTCACCAAAGCAACAGATCCGGACCCTGTAGCAAGGGTGGCTTGCACAGTAGAGCCATTAGGGTTTTCCTGGAGGAAAAAAATTAGTCAGCAGCAAATCCATACCAGTTGAATTAAATGTGCAAGAACAACACATTGATTCAATCACATGCTTTGAAATTTTGACACACTCTAGTTTTTCATTTCTACAGATAAAATTAAGCTAGACTAGCATAACACCCTACGCAGTGTTGGCAACGTAAAATAAACAACCAATTGCTGTGTTCTACAGCAGATACATTTGCAAGGTAGTTCAGATTAATTGCAAAATTACTCATTATCAAATCCATATCTATTGAAGTAAATTTGCAAGTACAGTGCATTGATTCAACAGCAAGCTTTCAAATTTTGACACACTCGCATTTTTCATTTCTACTGTTTACACTCGACAAGTATAAAACCATACACCGCAGTGTTGGCAATATAAGCGAACAAAACTTTTGTTACAATATAAGCTCTACACCAAATAAATTCGCAAACTAGTTCAGATTAACCGCTAAATTACTCATTAACAGATTCATATCAATTGAACTAATTTTATAAGAACGGCACAATGATTCAACCACAAGTTTTTGAATTTCAATACTCATTTTTTTCATTTCAACAAATAGACACGAGAAGCATAAAGCCCGACATCGCAGTACTGACAACAATAATAATAATAATAACTACACAAAACCGATTGTTGGAATATCAGTTCTACAGCATACAAATTTGCAAACCAGTACAGATAAACAACTAAATTCACTCATTAACAAATCTATATAACCAAACAATCCATAAACAACTAAATTTACTCATGAACGATTCATATACAAGAACGAAGCATTGATTTCAAATTTTAACACTCTCATTTTTTATTTCTAATGTTTAAGCTATACAAGTATAAAACCCTACACCTCAGTGTTGGCAATATAAGCTAAACAAAACCGTTGTTGTAACATCAGTTCTGTTCAGATTAACTGCTAAATTACTCATTAATTCAACCACAAACTTCGGTATGCTCTCATTTTTTTCATTTTGACAATTTAAGCCATCAGAGAAGCATAAAACCCTCCACCGCAGTATTTGCGATTTCTAAATCACCAACACTTCTGATTGAAGATGTGTCAAGTGTCCAACATGTGTCCGTGTGTCGGTGTCTGACACGTGTAATTAATTACATTCAATTATATCATTTACCGAGAGTACTATGTGTCAACATGTCAGTGTCATGTCTTTGTGTCTGTGTCAGTGGCTTCATTGTTTGCAACAATAATACAAAACTAAACAAAACCGCCAGAGGGTTGGCCATAATAAATATCTAAATAAAAACCGATTCTTGTAATATCAGTTTTACAGAAAAGAAATTTTCAAACCAGTTCAGATTAAACGCTAAACTACCAATTAACAAATACATATTAAATTAGCTAAATTTACGAGAACAGCACATTGATTACACAACATGCTTTCAAAAAATTTATATGCTCTTATTTTTTCGTTTAGCTAACACTAAATTAGTTCAGCTAAACAACTAAATTAATCATTAACAAATCAACATGCAATAACAACGCATTGATTCCACCACATAATTTCAAACTTCAATACACTCTCATTCTTCATTTCTACTGTTTAAACCACAAGAGAAGCATAAAACCCTAGTTTTCGCAAATTGAAGCTGAATAAACAATCAATTCATGTCAACTCAGATCCAACAACAACAACAAAAACAACACGAATATAACATACCAATTCCGAATGAAGAAATTCAACAAAAAAAAACGAAAAAAAAATCCCATATGCGAGAAATGGAAGAAGAAGAAGAATACTTCGGCATCGTCAACATCAGGAGAAGAAGAGAGTTCGCCTTCTTCTCTGGCTTTGGTAACAAGGTTGATGTTGTGGTGGTTATCGGAAACCACCGCCGCCATGGTTGTGGTGGTTTTGAGGTCAATGGAGTTTTCCTCCATCGTTTCTCTCTCTATAACCGTTTATATGTTTTTGTTTCACGTTAATGTGTAAGAGAGAAATGAAGCGACTTGTGTTCAGATATATGCTTTTCTTCGTTCTTCCACAGCCTTCAAATACTAGTCATCATCACTATCTTCCACCTCATTTTTCTTATTTAGTTCATTTATCATTTTCTTTATTAAGTTTTTATTTTACTTGGCTATTATTTTTCTAAATTAATTGATAAATTATTACTCTTTGTGAGAAGGAGGATTGGTTTAAGGGCTATGGAGAAAAGGCTCCACATGTGAGGGTAAGGAAATGAGTCATTAGTATTATTGATCTTCGCTACGACTATTATTTGGGTGTGATTTACACATTTAGATTTTCATTATTATATCATGGTAAATGGTCAATGACTAATTTATTGATCTTAGTTACGATTTACTATCTTATGCGATTTACGTATTTAATCTAAATGATCATTATCATGGTCGGGTAAATGGTCAATAACTAATTTATTATTAATATTTAGTTGTTTGGGATTGAAGTCCAGATTCTTGGTTGGGTATTGATTTGATAGAGAATGTGGTAGTTTGGGTGATATTCATGGGTTATCTATTGAATACTATGATGTAAAGTTGTTGTATTTTATCGGAGAATAATTGTTAAATTGGACAAAAATACATTGATGCAAGAAAGAGGAAAATGTCATGTGTGTTGAGATTGATTTCATAAACTCATTTTCAGCATTCTTTACCGTTACAGATCGATAGTATAGTGTGGAGTATGAAGGTTTTCATTTTCTATGACTTGCATGTGGTAAATTTGGTCACTATAAGGAGAGGTGTTTTGTGAAGATTTCTAATCAAGAATGGAATGGTGGTACTAATGAAGAATCTGAAGCATGAAACAAAAACAAAGGAGTAAGTGACGGGCCTTGAGCACTGGGGCGGACATGGACCGACAATATCATTGAGGCAAAAAAAATATCAAAAAAAATAATAATACTAAATTTAATAGATTTCAGTAACCAAAACCTAAAAGCTAAAATCAATTTCAATTTCAGTACTGCTATCACTGCTACTCTCACCATCTTGACCCAATTTCAATTTTCTGGCTCAATTACTCTCACTACTACTATCAATTTCAGTATAGTAATTTCAAAACTGACCTGAAAAAGTAGAGGAGATGAGATGATCTGAGAGAGGAGAGGAGGGTGAGAGCGAGAGCGACAGTAGATGGGCTGAGAGAGGATAGGAGAGCGACGGTTCACGATTGGTTGGTGGGTGGTGCTGGTGCTGCTGCTGCGGCGTTCATGTGTTGTTGTGAGAAATCAGAAGGGAAATGTGAGTGTGAGGTTATGAAAGAAGAAGAAGAAAAGGAAACTCGTACTGATACTTATAGGAATCAGAAAAAAGAAGGTGATGGGCTGGGCTATCGAGTGAGTGAACTGGAAAAAAAATTAAAAACAATTGGGCCTAAGCTGATGTGGCTATTGCCACACCCTGCCCTGCTTAGGTTCGCTCCTGCTTACACACTAGTCAAAAAGCAGCACAAGCCACAAAGAATGAAGGACAAAGAATATTATAATAATGGTAGTGGTGGTAGTCCGGCATCAATGAAACTTGAAAACAGAAAAGCAAAAATGCAAGGGTCTCGTTTTGCTACATTAAGTGAGGAGATTCATGACTTGAATGTTGAGAAAATTACATAGGAAAGATAGATTGCAATAGATGCGCATTTAAGGAAAGAAGGAAACAAGGAGAATGTATTTACATATAAAGTTCACCACAGCAAATAAAGGAAATTTAAATGGGTTAACACGAGATATTAGTGTGGGGATGAATTTTTACCCCATATCCTTGCAATTATACATCTACCCCTACAAATTATAAAAAATACCAATTTTAACCTTATCCAAAAAACATTCATTCACCCTCCCTGCCTTCTTTCTCATCCTCTCGGCTACCCTACACAATACACCTCACTATAATCACTTCGTTTACCTTACTCTTGCCCCCAACATCTACAATCCAAACCCATCAAAAACATATGAAGGAGAAAAATGGATCTCAATGTTTTACGTATCAAAGTTCTCTTATGGGTCAAATATTCCTTTAAAATTTCTCATCAATTTCATAGATAACGAATCTATTTTTTAATTTTATTTTTTGCATTTTTAAGTTTCGCCTCCATAAGTTTAATATGCAATTTAACATTTCCTTCTTTTGTTGCAATTCAAAAAGGGGCGTTTTATTCTGCAACCTAATTTTGGTATGTGAGTGATATTTTTTATTTTTTTTATGTGGGTTTGGATGTTTGTGGATCGAGAGGATGATATCGCAGTTTTAGTTTTATAGTTCTAAATCACTCAGATAGATGGAAAAAAAATCCACTTCTTTCTAAACTTAACTTCAAACCCATAACCTTCAATCAACTATTGATTTCGATTAATTAGGGTATCTCTTCCAAGATTTTTTTTGCAGAAAACTACCATAAATCTTACGAATAATCCTTCCTATATTTGAGGAATTCCAAGCCATTACCATCAAGAATTAAAGTACTTCATTCACTTGGATGATATGTTGAACCAAAATGGGTTTCGTACAATGCCTCTAAAGTAATTATAATTTGAGGAAAAATTTATAATTATAAGTGGATGGGTAAACCTCTAAAGTAATTACAATTTGAATTTTTCACATATTAAAGCACAAAATATCGCACGCTTATTAGCACAAAAAAACACATCAGTGGCAAAGTGTGTAATAATTGTGTCTCTTCTCTTGCTCTTTCTATATGACTAAAGAATCATCATCAATCTCCATTATTATAAACAAGTTTTTTCACAATCTACATTGACAGTAGCACCAGACAAACTATTACTAAATCATTTAAAACAAAAAGAACTACAACCAAGGTCAGGATATCTCATCACCTTAAGACTATTCTGCGCCAAGAAAACTAAGTAGTTTATTTTATATATTAGCTAATTCAAGCAAATAAATTGGAGATTACTGCATAATTGTGACAAAAAGAGCATACAAATTTTACTGCTAATTCTTATCCAATTGAGATCAGGCTCAGTAGCCATAATTGATTACTAGTATTTATCAGTTGAAGATCAATAATGAGTCAATATTTGTTCACAAGTTTGGTTTTGGAAGGCCACCTAAACGTGTAGGCCAATTTTTTAAAGAAATAATTTAGAAACATATACAAATAATTACCATTCAATCATCTTCAAGTGAAATAGAAGTAGACGATGTTGAACAATTAGGGTCATCTTTCATATAACAAAGGTCTACAAAAGATATAAAACATTTCATTATGCTCAAGTATAGTAAGTAATAATCTAAATAATTTATGTATTGTTGGAACACTTGTGAATTTAAGTGGAAGTTGGAAAGAATAAACACATGTCCCTTGAGAAAGAACTAGTGTTGGTATGAATTGAAAGATATCCCACATTGGATAGACATACCCTCTAGTACGAGTTTATATAAGTGAGGGGTGACCTCTAAGGGTGTGCCCTTGGGGTACCCACTTTTTTGCGAACGGGTGAGCGCTTACGAGAATATATATATCACATGTCGCCGTCACCGCCAGCCGGGCTAGACTTCAGTCAAAAAGAAATATATTTTTTTATCACTTTAAAATGTTAAATTAATTTTTTTGTTAATTTAATCATTATCCGAAAGCACTTTCATAACAAATAAATTTGTTACAATCTGATCCGATCCAATAGAGTATCTTGAAGGTTCCAGATATATCGACTCGCGTGAGAACGAATCGATCCGCGAATGCTTAAAGATTAAGTCACTCCGGGATTGTTACTGTAACACCCCGTTTTCCCAACAATGTAAATAATACATATAATCAGAGCATTCAACATTAAACGGAATGTCACACTACATTAAAATATAAATAGAGACAAATTACTATTTATTAAAACATCTTTCTCAAAATTCAATTACATCGCAGCGGAAAATTAATTCATTATTCAACAACATTGGCACCACGACCTCAATGTAAACAACTTTAATGAAATTCTAATTTAAATAGTTTCAACAACATAGTTCATGAATAATACGTAACAAATGGAAAACAATGCAAATATCCTCATCCCGTTACGTATTAGAGCGACCCTAAGACGATGCATGAGAGAGTCAACTCACGACAACAACTAATCCTAGTTATCTGCACGTTACCCACGTAGAGGCAACATTCAAACAGAAGGGGTAAGATTCACATTCAATAATAATAAGCATATAATTCATCAACAGAATTTAACAACATAAACGACAATAATTAAACTACGTTAATGCTTCACATAATTTCTCAATAACAACTCATTAATTATTTCTACAA
>Ga0315914_1000859_pt1 | contig 42239 bp, 17 predicted proteins | sample MpolenodulesMG_FD_203920 | JGI IMG/M metagenome (GOLD analysis project Ga0315914, IMG submission 203920) | Medicago polymorpha root nodule microbial communities from Los Angeles, California, United States - elongated nodules | ecosystem: Host-associated > Plants > Roots > Nodule | place: USA... | reverse complement strand
TATATATATATATATATATATATTTCAGATAGAAAAAATTACAATACCTTTGATTGCAGGTAGCGCCTCCAAACGTAAGCCCGAAAAATTAGTTTGCTCTTTCAATGACTCAGAAAGACTGCACTGTTTCAACAACATGCATATACATGAATCATTGACTTGGATAAGTAAAATATATAACAGAAGAAGATAAAAGATTTGTTAAAAAAATCACCTTTTTGTCACTGTGTTTACTAGTAACATCACTCCTCAACAGCTATTCGAAAGTGTTTAGACAATTTGGATCCTCTAACTAAACTGATCTGCAAGTTTCGGGAACTAGTGTATTAAGGCCGTCCTTGAATTTTGGATAAAAGCTGGCAACTTCGGATGAAATTGCAGTTCCAGAACAGATACCATACATTTTGTACTGTAATGTAAATATAATAAATACTCGGTCTTGTTCAGCTCTGGAAACTAGCTTTAAGATCTTCCTATTTTCATGAAAACTCAATGTATATAGTTTCTCATTTATGCTTTATCCAATCTCAACTGAACCCTCCGAAGATGGAAACAGATGAATAGTACACACACGCACACAGACACACACACACACACACGTAAAATAAAAATTAAAGTAAAGAGACTATATCAACAGGCATTAAATAAAGAGAATAATTCTAATTAAGAGTATAATCAACAGAGTTGGAGTTGCTTCTTAAAGAGATATACATAATAAACACATTGAGAATGAAAAGTATTCATTCATTCATTAAGCATAATAATAAACCAAACCAAACCAAGACGACGACTAAGGAGACCATATCAACAGCCATTAAAAATTATATCCTCTTCTTCTTCTTCTGTGAAATATCGAAAATTACCAAGTACGTGACGTTGGGAGCATAAGCAATTGGTATGAGGTGGGGAATCAAGCTCCACTTGACGAGAATAACTATTTATAGAAGCTAGATAAGCGAGATCATCTTCGGTTACAGCAGGTGCAAGTAGTTATTGTGTGTTGTTGTTATTATTTTGGATTATGTCTGGTGAGTTTGAAATGTTGACAGGTTGCGGCTGCGGTTCGAGAGAGGGGGTTCCTCCAATTCCTTCAACCTGAGAGGATGATGATGATGATGATGATGCAGTTGTTGTTGTTCCTGATCCAAAGCAGTGCTTTTTTGGAACCTTAGCTTTACGAGTTCTTCCTGAGTGTTTTTTCGTAACCCTAGTTTTATGAGTTTTTCCTGCTCCAACCAATCAATAGAAAGAAATAGCAATTCAATCTAAACTGCAAAATGAATGAACTGAAGAAAAGAAGAAGAAGAATACCATGAACAGAGAGTTTTCCCCTAACCCTAGCTTTCCGAGATGATGATGAAGTTGCTGCTCCAATCAATCAAAAAAAGAATTGGAATTAGTTAGGGTTCCAAATTAACATGATTGATCAAGACAAAGAGTGAATCGAGAAGAGAATGCCCAAAATTTACCTGCCATTTTCGAAGGTGCCATCGTCGTCGCGTCGAGTCGAGATGGATGGAGCCAATCGATGATTTCTCTGGTACACTATTCTTCTTTCTTTCTTTCAGATCTATCTTTGTTTCTTTTATTTTATCTATTTGTTTTTTGTTTTCAAAATAAATCAATTTTATCTTATTTAATCGTAACAAATTGTTTTTTTAAGATTTTTCTAGTTAATTAAGTGTAATAAATTGGTTTTAAATTTTTTTAGGTATCAATTAACTTTTTTAAGTAATATTTGTTTACCTAATGACTAAATTGAAAATGTTTACAAACTTAAAAAACTTATGTGTGACCAAAATAATTTAAAGGGTTAATAGGTCTTTACCCCTTGTAATATAGGTCATTTCCAGTTTTCACCCCTGTAAAAATAAAAAATTGATTTACCCCCTTTTCGTTTTTGTTTGGCCTATTAGGTGTAAATCAAAACAAAAATATTTTACATGGCGTAAATCAAAAAAAAATATTACAGGGGGGAAAACCAGAAATGACCTATATTATAGGGTGGTAAAGACCTATTAACCCTAATTTAAATTATCAATCTATTACAAACCTCAAACTTAAAACGACTTATATGTGACCAAAATAACATAAAAGATCAATATGTTACGAACCTCAAACTTAAAGGATCCCTGGTGTAATTTAGCATATTATTTTACATTAAAATTACAAGTATAATTATAAACTGAATTCAACATAAAAAAATATATTATCATAATGTTGTTTTCGGCCATGAAAAAATATATCTCACACAAAGTTATTGTATATTTAAGTTATTTGATATATAAGTTAGCATAAATTTAAAGTAACTTTAGTATAAATTATAAAGTTGCGGTTATGACCATCGCGACGACCGTTGAGTCGGTGGGTTTTGGTTTTTTAAGTTTCAAATTCGATTACAACATTGCTTGCTTAGGTGGTGGTTCGATCTGAACTGCTTCAAGATAGATCTTCTTGTTGCTGTTCATTTTTGTGTCGGTGATTGCTAAAGATCTAGTTCACCAGCGTTTTGTTTTTTGTAAAACGTGTTCTCGCAGTAATCAATTTGTCATTTTGGATTAATCTCATAATTTGGGACCATCACGTGTTCTAAAGCTTGTCAAACCATTTGGCTAGAAATAGTTGTAAGTTTTCTATTATTGGTATTAGTAAACTGTGGGTGAGTGAATTCGTTTTCGAGTTGGCAAACAAATACATTTTTCATTATCAAAATCTGAGATTGGTGTTCGTCAGCTCACACACCTATGATTTTTAAACCGTGTAACTTTGAGCATTATATGATCTCTAACTTTCACATCTAAGTTAAAACTACTTTGCATTTTGTTGAAATTACATCTCATATATACTATGTGACGCAGTCGAAAACGTAGGCTAGCAAACGCTAAACTCATATTGAAAAGAAACAAGTTTGCAAGGACAAACTTGTGAAAATATCCTTTAGATCCCCCAAATAGACACGGTATTAACATTATCATGTTGTTCAACAAGAAAGTCATCAAATGTCACATTAATACTATCTTCATCAAAATCTTGTTCTTTACTTTACCTCTGTTCCCATTCTCCTTTTCAAAAGTCGACAATCCTTATGAATATGAACTTTATTTACCAAAAGTTGAAGCACTCATCGACTTTGGGTTTGCTTATGGAATTTCCACTACTTTGGTCACTATTGCATTAATATGAGTTCTGGTTTCTCCCCTTGATTCGTAACCAATGCTTTTGAGGTATTATAAAACACAAGGGACTTTCATCGTAAGAAATGATGGGGGTAGGGGTGAATGCTTTTGACAATTAAAAATTTCGACACCATAAAATGATTTTTCATGGTTGAATGTTGCTAACTGCATCTGAAATCATTTTGGAGCGAAATACACAATTAAGTTCTAATAAAGATCTTTGTCAAGGGACTTTTTCATTTTTGATGAAGTGTTTGATAAAATATATTGATCAAGATAAGCGGAAAATAACAAAGTAAAGTAAATAAACAAAGGCTTCTCAATAGTATTGTTCTATCACCTCTCTAGGTTTCATTAAGTATTATTTACCTCCTGAAGTCTTCTCAACACTCTTGGTAACTACCTCCTGAAGTTTATGTTTAACTTAACACAAATTCATTTTTAGGATTATATAACTCTCATATTGAGGTATTGAAATGTAAATGTATAACAATTCAAGTATATAATTAGAACTCGTTAAGATTTGATTTTATGAATGTCTATTTTGTTGATTTACTTACACCGAGTTTTAAGTACTCTAATCATAGAAAATATTTAATCTAAATCTAACTTGTTTACGACTTTTTCTAAATAAATTCTTTGAATCTTGAGCATGCCCTTTTCTTTTTTCTCTCTTCTTTTCTCTATTATAAAGATGCTACTATGGTTGTATGGTCATATCTTGCGATCTATTGACACTTACATTCCTTTTAGTAGTTCTCTTAACAAAGTGTAGACATATTTTTCTTTAACTTCATCAATTTGAATGAATATCCTTCTATAGTGTTAAGGATATATTTGTTGAGAGAGATTCATTGGAACAATGTAAATAACTATTGCAATCGTAGTTGCCCTTATACTAGAACCAAATGATTGATTGTTTCTACACTTGTTCTATTGAATTATTTTGTACTGAAAGAAGCTTCTTTCATTTTGGTCGTCATTAATCTTTTGATTTTCCATTGTTCTAAATTTAATTTTTCATGAAAACTCAATGTATATAGTTTCTCATTTATGCTTTATCCAATCTCAACTGAACCCTCCAAGGATGGAACCAGATGAATAGTACACACATGCTCGAGTTGAGGGCATGTGCGCACATACAGACACACACGTAAAATAAAAATTAAATTAAGGAGACTATATCAACGGGCATTAAATAAAGAGAATAATTCTAATTATGACTATAATCAAGAGTTGGAGTTGCCTCTTAAAGAGATATAGTACATAATAAACACATTGAGAATGAAAAGTATTCATTCATTCATTCATTAAGCATAATAATAAACCAAACCAAGACGACGACTAAACAACAAAAGTTACACAAGGATATATAATTGGCATGAAAGGAGTGGCGACAACAAACAACCAGTATGATCTATCTATCTAGTCATCAAGTGGGAATATGTCTTCTTCTTCTTTGGTGTAATATCGAAAATCACCAAAGACATGTTGGCAGCATAAGCAATTGGAATGAGGTTGGCAATCAAGCTCCGCCTTACGAGAATAAGGAAAGATAGATGCTAGATAAGCTAGATAAGTGAGCCTATCAAATTCTTCTTTGGTGTAAACAGGAGGAGGTATTTCTTGTGAGTTTGAAATGTTGACAGGTTGGTGCTGCGGTTCGAGAGAGGGGGTTCCAATTCCTTCAACCTGAGAGGATGATGATGATGCAGTTGTTGTTCCTACTCCAAAGCAGTGCTTTCTTGGAACCCTAGCTTTACGAGTTCCTGCTCCACATGAGTGTTTTTTAGTAACCCTGGTTTTACGAGTTCCTCCTGCTCCAATCAATCGACAAATAAAAAGAAATTAATTAGGGTTAGGGTTTCAAATGAACTTGATCATGACACAGAGTTAATAATCGAGAAGAGAATTCCCAAAGTTACCTGCCATTTTCGAAGGTGCCATAGCCAATCGCTGATTTCTCATACACTATTCTATTTTTGAGGCTGCTTCTTCTATGTTTGTATTGTATTTTCACTTATTTATACTTTTGTATTGTTTTTTTAAGGTTGTATATATACACACGCCATTATTAATATATTTTTTTTTAAAGAACACACGCAATTATTAATATTACACTATATATTGTCCCTACTTTAATAATTGATTTTTTTTTTTTATAAATCTTAATCAATAAAGAGAAATGATATGAACATCTTTTTGTTAAGGAGAATACTAAGGAATGTTCTTGAGACATTGGTTAAAGTACTAAAATAAGTAACTTTGCAATAAAAAGTTGTGTAATTATTGCTTTAGCGATAATGACCTCGTGTCGGGTCGTCGTGAGAGATGCAGACTCATGTGAATGTAAGAGGATGGTCTGGACATAAACAAACTAGCTGAACACCCGCTCCGGTAGATATCAAACCATGTGACGTCCATATATAACTCATCTATAGTATAGACTGATTCGTTTGAACAGACGTTTCTAACGATGCCCCTGATACAGGTCCATAACAGAACTAAGAGCCTTGTGATCTAGATGCAATCTTGTGGCAGGATCTATGGCAACCTGATCTTTCAAGGAACACTAACATCGCGCCACGAGGTGGCGATCCTGCTGGAACAAAATGTGTTTAACAATACCACTTTGAGTTTTGATGATAACAAGGTATTAAAAATGTAAATTGAAGATGCTAATATTTGTTCAAGTATGCATGATCATAAACAAAAAAATTATATGTCTTTAATTCAAGTATATGTTCTAGAAGAACAAATGAGAGCAATGAAATTTACTGTTGAGGCAAAATCCCTAATTAATTTTAATGATTAAGGATTAAATGGACTTTGATTAATTCCTTGGTATTTAACTTGTGCTCTTGAGTGTTTTACTAAGAAAGGAACAAGGTTTAAATCATACAAAGATATAAGAAATCAAAGGACATTGAACTCATGAACTAACTCTGAAGATCAGAAAGTTAGTTCACAATGTTGATCAGTGATGGTAGTTCAGAAGGGTGTTCATAAGCAAACCCAGAATCATCAAGAACGTGAAGAACATGCAAGTACACATGACATAAATAAAAGGTCCAGTAAAGTACATTTGCATGGATCTATCAACAATAAAGGCATGGACAAGGAACTATGTCAAAAAGATCTTTAATGTCCATCCAAGACTATGAACATTAAAGTACTAGAATATTCCAATGAGAATAATATCCTAGATGTTGCATTCACTGCACTTCAGTTGCGTCTTTACTATTAGAGTTGATTACATCAAAAGTTAAGTCTTACAAATCAACCTAAAGTAAGAACAAATGGAACATTCTGAAGGTCAGAATGTTCACCCCTGTACATGCTTCCAGCTATGAACAGTGTAGTTGGTGGAAAGATGAGAAAAGTAGCAAAAGGAGATCGTGCATCAGAGATAACTTATCCTCTGATCAGAATCAAGCAAAATCTCCTAGAAGCATGGGCCTGAAGTTGCAGATCCATTATCCTCTCTCTCCTGCACAATGACCAAGACAGATTTGGTTCAACTTTATCCTACTTTATCCAACAACTTTTGATGCATATGGAGAAGTTACCTTTTGGTGGATAAAGCCCAACAAATCTCATGTCACGCCTTGAACAAACCCAGAAACTCATCAGACATTCATCATTGATGAACCCAAATGAAGAACATCATGAATATCAACATTCTGATGAAGAACACAGCAACATTTTGATGTTCATCCTGGGAACACAACAACATTATGATGGTCAGAATGTTAAACCCAGATTTTCAAGTAAAAACTTGTGGGACCCAAGACACGTGGCATAACACCATTGGTCACCTTACAACGACTATATGAGCCCAAAAACTCTATAAATAGAGATCAAAGGCTCAACATTACTTGCACCATTGCAAAACATACAAATAAACAACTTGAGATTGTTTTTTAGCTCTTGTAAATTGAAATTGATCAATCACTATCCTTAGTGCACATCAATACTCTTTGTCATCTCTTTGAAAGATAACTTCTTCTTCTTCTTCCTTCTCTTCTGTTTGATTCTCAAACATTCAAACTTCTCACAAATTGTAATCAAGTCTCATCTAGCTTTAGGGGTACTAAAGTGTTAGTTTGAGCAAAGGTTGTAAAAGTCTAAGTGGTTAACTTAGCAATAAGGTGCAAGCCTGCTGAGGCATAGAGAATATAGGTTGTGTAATTGTTCAGGTGAACAAAGATTGTAAGATGCAGGACTTGAGAGGTTATCTCAAGCATCATAGTGAAAACTCTCACAAGATTGTGAGGAGTGGACTAGCCCACATTGGGTGAACCACTATAACTCTTTGTGTGTTCTTTCTCTTCCCTATACTCTTTACTTAACGCAAACACAAAAACACATTTACTTTGTTAAACTATTTTTACTCTCAGACATCAGAACGTTCTGAAGTCTGTTATTAACTTAACCATTCCAAGTTTCAACTTGAGAATTACTTTTTAAGTTACAGGATAATTTTTAAAGGGTCACAATTCAAACTCAGCCCCCCTCCTTGTGACTATTTTATCCACTTCAATTGCCATCAGAGCTCGGTTCTAAGTGTTTGAACACTTCAATTGGATGCTTATCCACTGAAGAGCGCATGAAAAAGGACATAGCACAATTGTACAACCAGTACTCTACTACTCCACTCTTCATGTCTGCAATAGTACAAGATAACAGCTGTGACTACGCTGGTTACTCTCTATTCTTGGAATGAATTTGAAATTGTTCCTTCAAAGGACGATAACCAAATCAAACAACAGATCATTGGTGATTATCAAGCTTCAAAACGACTCTCTTTTTGATGTGTTGGCAATCCTCAACGTATCTTTCACACCTCTATATAAAGGAGTGAAGACTTGAAGATTGTAAGAGACTCACAACAATTTTACAAGTGCCAAAACTCTGCTTAAATTGTTTCATATCAAAGTTCACTTAAAATTTCTTAACAACTTTCATATCTTAGAAATTATAGAGTCTTAAAGAGTTTGTATCTGATTTGTATTGTGAACACCATTGATTGTGTATCAAGTGTTCAAACCTCAAACAATTTTCTATGTAATTCTGTTTGATTAGAAGTCTCTTGTTTTTGTGTTTGAGCATAGGAAGACTCTTGCGTTTGTGCTTGAGCATAGGAAACCTCTTGCTTTTGTGCTTGAGTAGTTTGAAGTCTCTTGCTTTTGTGCTTGAGCAATTGTAATCAAATAATTTTAGTGAACTCTCGTTGGAAGTGCAAGGGGGACAAGACTACTTCCGGATTGTGGAAGGAACCTGTATAATTGTTTTGTGTCTTTCTCTTCTAACACAATTCAACCGATCTGATTCATTTAATAGATTGTAATTTATATGCTTTTTTTTATATTGATATTTTTTTGTCTTCAAAAGTATAACTTATTAAACAACCTTTCATCTATTTTTTTTATTACATGTACTGTTTGACCTAAAAAAACTACCTCAAATTCCTTTCTTTCTTTTTTTATATGATTAGGATATGCCTATGAATCTCTTTATAAGATTTGCATGTAGTTGCTAATTTGTTTAGTAAGAGTTTTAACTGAAAGCTTGAATTTTTGTGTTTCATGTTGATCAGATCAGCAGCATTCAAGAAAAGAGGTGGCAAGCATTGGATTGTATATATACCCAAGAATTCATTGATTTGATCTTAAGCATTTTCATAAGTTTGAGGCTGAATTGGATTGTATATACCTAAGAATTCATACATCTTGGAGATGTTCTAATTTGCTTATTTGTAAGATTGTTTGGAAAAACTTATAATAACAGCTAATAACATTGTTTAGAAGTTGTTTTCAACTTATTTTTATAAGTTCTTGAAAATAGCTTATGAAAACAATTTGTAATTTATACAAAAACAATTCAACTTTCTTTTATCTTTTGTTATAGAAATAGCTTATACATAGACCCTTATCATGAATGAATTTGGTTATGCCAGCGACATAACCAAATTTGTGTTGTTATTCCCAAACCTTCCAGGTTAACCTCCGAAAGAAGTTCCACATTTCATCTTTTCATTTACTAAAATGTCATTTAAGCTTTAGCTTCATGATTTTATACTTTTAAGCATAATGCCACCATGAAACTTAAGGGGGAGGTTTTAGGTTTATTTCTTCAAAAATTATTGATACAAATGAGAAAATAACAAATCCAAAATTGTTCAACTTCAGTTTTGCTATAACACTACAACATTGATCAACAAAAGCAATTTTCAACTCCAAATAATTAATATCTATTCTCAAGTTTGAAAGAAAATGATAAACCATATAGATGGTTTATTATCATATCATTGATCCCTTTTCTGCACTTGACCATTCTTCATAAAATAAATTCACAAATTCTTCCAAGACCAGAGTACGAATATTTTCAGCAACATTGTTATTCCATAAACTTCTACCAAAAGAAACCAACTCCATACATCATCTTCACTTGTTATACTTCATTGTCTCTATCTCAAACCCAATTGTGGGAAACTGCTTAGCATAACCTTCTACTTCACGGCGGAGATCAGCGATTTGAGATTGAACTTGTGAATCTGACTCCATAGCTTCCACAAAATCCTTCAACTTTGTGCCTGAATTTAATTTAATCAACAAGAGTGAGCCAGCATAAGTGAGTCAAGATACCTTGTTATACTTCAGAACTGCAAATATTGTGACATGAATAAGAAACTATGATGCAAGAATGTAAAATCAACCTTTAGAATTTTCCTTAATCTGTAAGGCTATTTTGACAGCCTCATCAAAGTATTCAGCTACTTTTTTAAAATCATCCTCAACAAAACCCCTAGATGTAAGAGCAGGAGTTCCTGAATCACAAAGACATAACCGTAATCAACATGCAATTACAGATCCACCAATATATGCATATAAAAAGGTTGCTGATAGACTGTACCCATTCTGATCCCTCCAGGAACCATTGCAGACACATCTCCTGGAACAGTGTTTTTATTGGCAGCTATATGAACTGATTCTAACACCTTCTCAACCCTTGAGCCATCAATGCCCTGTCAAATTGAACAGCATAAGACGGTGTGTTCCATTGATGTATTGCAAAATATAAATAATACACAACAAATTAAACCCAATATCAATATCAACATATTTACAATCCAATAAAATAAATTGGCCATTTAACAAACAGAATGTTGATTAATTTGAAGGTTATGGAAAAACTGAAAAGGTTGGACAAGTATTTAAGGCCTGAAATTTTTCAAGTTTGGTTGGTAAAGTAGGATTTCAATTTACTGTATAAAATTCCCTCATAATTATTTTCTTTAAAAACAACCTAGTCGTGCAACTATAAGTCACATTGTTCCCTATTTCACCCTAAACTATTAAAGAATGATGCTTTGTACTGTACTCAATGCAATAGCTGATTTTAGATTCTCAGCACTCCATGTAAATGCAAGCTCAGCATATATGGTTGTTCGTGTTTGTAAGTTTTATCGAAATGTATCAACAAAATGGAACAATCCAAAGTTATTTGAGATGAAAATATTACCAAGAAATGTTAAGACAAGAATTGTAAGATTTACCTTGTTTCTTAAGTTTACCAACACCAAATGGTTCTCAGTTCCACCAGATACAAGGTCATAGCCTTTCTCTAACAAGCTCTGCAGTTCAATTAACATATCAAAGTCAGCAATAACAGTAAAAATTGTCGGGATAAACAATCAGTAGAAGATACACCTAATAAGTAGTTAGCAATTGTTGTATATAGCACTGTTGTTCAACGTAGAAAACACATTCAGTTTACCTGTGCAAATGTCGAGGAGTTACTAAGAACTTGTTTCTGGTAATTCTTGAATTCCGGTGTCATAGCCTACATGAACAAAAATGAAGAAAAAAACTGATATTGCATCAGCCCGACAACAAAATATGCACAAAAATATCACTTTTTCTTTTACACTGAAGTATATATTTGCTAAAAAAAACTTAAATGACTGTAGTTTCTTCAACTAGTCTAATAAAGAACCTGCTTCAATGCAACTGCTAAGCCTGTAATAGTGTGATTGTGAGGACCACCTTGAAGTCCAGGAAAAACAGCCTGATTTATTTTGTCTTCGTAGTCATACAGCACCTGTCAGGATGAAATTGAGCCAATGAAATTTCTGTTCAAGTGAACTAACTTAAGTATAGAATTTGGACTAGACTGAACCTAACTCAACCCCAAAAGCTACTTTGCCCATATACCTAATTGATGGATTTTAAAATACACCCTACACCTTCAAGAGTCAAGACTGGACATATGGATCATAAATGTCCCAAGACTCAACAAATGTTGATCACACACTATCATGATTGACATCGGCTATGAAATTGTGTAAAAAATCAAGAATGGATTGGGGTTAGTTCAACCCCAAAAGTTGGCTCAAATGACGATGATTGCTCGAGTATACATCAGATGTGGATCTAGACAAACCCAAAATACTGTGAAATTGCTTTTAGAGAGTATTAACCTAATATCTCAATAAATATTGATAAACATTATCTATAAATATAGTAGCAAATAGAGAACTGGTGTTTTGGGGATAAAATACATTTGGCTTCCTTAAGTATAGCCCTTTCTTGCCCCTCACAGTTGATTTTCAGTGAATATGTTACATTTTAAGTTAAACCCAAGAAACATAAGGCACATGCGTATGTGTTACCTTACCATCACAAAAATGAAGACTTCTCTTTTATTACCAAAACCGTTGGGAGTTAGTGTATTGATCATTTAAACACACCTAAAGCTTGTTTATCTATCTACTTATCACTTAAATCCTACTTTAACTATCGGAAGGCTAACTTTTATGTAAGTGAAAATTTAGGCTTCACTTCAAATAAAACTGCACAGGCATCAAGTAACAACAGAAACAACTTCAGGGAAGTTGGTAAAGCCCTACGATTGTTATTTTTTTCATTGTTTTTTGTGGGGGATGGGGGTATTTTACCCGATTTTTAATTCCTTTTTCCTTAGAATTTTAGTAACATTAAATTTAGCATTTAAATCTTACTTCCTGCCCTTTCTTGTTTATCTCTTTCAGACCCTTCCTGAAGAATATCATAGCCCCACGTGGCCCACGAAGTGACTTATGTGTTGTGGTTGTTACAACATCTGCATAATCAAAAGGAGAAGGAATAACACCTGCAGCAACTAATCCACTGATGTGTGCCATATCAGCCAACATAACTGCCTTCTGTTTATCACAGACCTAAAATAATTCATGTGTGAAAGATACAATATCAGAACTCCATTGTTATGTACATAAAAATATCTAAGTTTCTATAATCATATATAACTTACCTTGCGAATACGCGCATAATCATAAAGACGGGCATAAGCACTAGCACCGGCAACTATCAATTTTGGCCTAAAAAGTGCAGCACTTTTCTCCATCTGCAGATATTAGATAAGTCAATAAAAGACATGTTTAAACCCATGACATGAATGAAAGATTATACAAAACTTAGAGGGGTGGCAATAAGCTACTAGTCTGGAAAAAAAAAATTGAACCTAGGCTTGAAATGATTAAATTTACACAAAATCGTTAAGGGTGTGTTAAATCGTAAATGTAACACTAATAGTAAGATTATACAAAATTCATAAATCTCAAATATATGCACATAAATCCATATAATGCATATAAAAGAGTATAAGTATGATAAAAGAAAAAACCTTACATTACACTTGAAATACTTGTGTAAATTTAAATTCATAAGCATAGCCCACTAATAGCATAGTTGCATAACACTTACGCAATTAAAACTTAACACTTAGGTAATTAAAACGTTAAATCAAACTCATAGGTCGCAAACCAAAAACTAAAGTTGCCTTTTGTAGTTCCACCACCACGACCAAAATCGTAGAATCGTTTCAAAGAAAAGTAGAATATACAAGAGAGGACTCCACCAAAATAAGACTTTGAGTATACTCATAATTGCTGAGGGCAAATATAATCGCAAAATCGTAATATATTAAGATTAAAATCGAGATTTTAACTACCATGGCAATTGGTACTAAGGTGACAAAATATTTTGAACATGGGAACAAATGATTAAATTTATCTCAATAAGCATGTATTAGAATAAGATTAAAGAATAAGATTAAATAATGATAAATTATGTGAAGAACACATTTGATTTATTTTTTTCTGGAACTTGTAATGCTAAGAAAGAAAAATTGAATCTCCCTCCTAGAATTAGGGAAAATGCCGCTTGGTTGCACCAAAAAAGGAGAGAGACCTACATATAGGTTTTGCTGAGCTCTCTACCCAAAGTACCCAAAACCTTTATTTAATTTTTTGTTTGATTCTCCACTCTCTTCTCTTAATCCATAATCCCTTCCCACAACCCAATTCTCCCCTCTGCTACCACCTGCCATATAACCAGTTTTTCATGAACCAACTATCCTAAATGTTTTTGCTATCATGTGACGATATCTCTCTTCTCTTAATCCATAATTCCTTCCCACAACCCAATTCTCCCCTCTGTTACCACCTGTCATATAACCAATTTTTCATGAACCAACTATCCTAAATGTTTTTTCTATCATGTGACGATACAAGAATGAGTTTATATTGGCATCATCTCTGATACTCTCATCCTCATCCAAGTACTCTCTGGACTTGAAACAGGGAAATTGAACAAGCTACCCTACCTTGTGTGCTGAAATTCAATTTTCCATAAGAGGAACAGGGACGACAAGGATCAAACACTAGATCACTTGTACACAGAAGCTCTGATACGTGTCCCAACAGCATATACTATTAAATGATAAACCATGAATGATTTTGCATCACATCTCTAACGAAGGTTGTTTTGTGACAGAACAGCCACAACGAGCTGATGACAAACCTTTCCTCCATGCCCACACGAGTTTCTCAATCATCTGTAACCATTCCCTTCTCCCTACCATATGCCTTAACTATGGGAGCAGCTTGGTCAATATCCTCATCTTAAAAATTCATAATTGCTACGACATTTTATAGTCCAACTATTTAAACACCATAATCTCTGCCAATACAATCTATAACTATGCATGGAAGGAGAAAATACTGAGCTCATTAGCAAAGATAAAGGTGACGGCAACTGAAATAAAAACAATACCAACTACTTAGAATTAGAAGAATCTCTTTGATTAAAAACGACATGTCCACAACACAGAAATACAATGGTACCTGCCTACCTGGTCATAGTCAATATAACCAGTGCTCTCATCCAACCTGTATGGCATTGTTTCAAAGAATATAGATACAGCTGATATCTTCTTGGTGTCAGTCTGCATAATAAAAAAGTATAAATAAAAGTTTGTACACAGAGAAATTTGATGCGCATTGTTCAAGCAATTTCAATAAATGCAAATTTGTGCTTCTTTAGAATTTTCGGAATTGCATCATTTTGGCATGCAAGAGTTGAATTTTGCTCCAGAAAATGACTTGATAATAAAATTTATATATCAACAATTTAACAGCAAAATGGAAAGTGGATATATCAAGCATCAGATGTGAATATTAAGCCATTTTGACATAGAACAAGGAGAGAGAAAAACTTCTGCATTGGCTTAGCCTACCAAGGCTATAAAAATCCTAAAACTAAGTACTAACACAAGTGTAAAATAATTAAGAGAATGTACTAGTAGATGGCATTGCAAGGAAAGATTGTGAGTGAGGTAAAATTAGGGGTGTCTTTCAGTGAGACCGGAGTTAGGAGTCATTACATTTGCAATTTATATACAATATATATGTTTTTCAATTTTATGAGATGTGGATACTTCTGTAAATGTCTTGGCTCTATTGGTATGTTATTAGATTGCTTCTGGTCCTTTTTAAATCTATGAGAAAAAAATTAGAGAACTAATTTAATCACAATTCACAAGTCTATTGGGCTGGTATATGATTTGAGACATTTGAATTTCCTTCTCCCTCATAATTTATGAAAAAGGCTTGTTTTCATAGCTTCCTTGTAAGATTTTTGATCATAGCTGTTCATACTTCCAATGTAAGATATTTTTTAACTGACCTCTTTTCCTTTCTGTTTTTTGCCTAAAATTCTTTCCTTTTTTGACGAATTATTTTCTTACTTAAATAATGAAAACAAAAGGACAATATTCCAATCACATGTGAGTGCCTACTTTACTACAACATTCACTCATCATGTCCTAGTGGCTAGTGCAGACTTTCTATGGTTGGCAACTCACGGCAACATGTGCAATGACCACAACTGATAATCAAAAGAACTTAACCTGATATCCATGTGATAGATGCCCACCATGGGGGAGATCAAGTGCCATAATTCTCTCATGAGGTTTCAATAAAGCAGTGTAAACTTGGAAGTTAGAAGGAGATCCAGATAATGACTGCACATTGACTGTCAAAAGCAGAGTATGTAATAATGTAAGATTCTTCAAAAACATAGGATCAAAATATTGTTCACCTAGACTGCAGAGGAAATTAAATGACCAAATGTAAGAATACCACAAGTTCACCACATGAATAACAAGTAAATTACCCAGCAGAGCAACAAGAATGTTAAAATATTATGCATCAAAAGGAGGAGAAAATTATTCTAGTTATATAAGCAAAATTAGTACCGCAGAGAAAGACTACGTTTGATATTTATTTTTATTCCAGAAAAGTTGTCTGTATGTTAAGTACATGAAGTACTTAATCAAAGATAAATTGAGACAACCCTCCAGTAAATCAATTCTTCACAAGGAATATCACTTGATAAACAAATTACTAACAACAGATATATTACTGCAAAGGGAAAACTGACGATTACAGCAGGGGAAACAGTATGATGAAACCATCACACATGATCATATTGACCAAAAAAAAACAGTAAGTAGGTCATGAAAATACAAGATTCTCCACAACCATTATAAAAGGGATGAAAAAAACATCTAACCTAAAAAAAAAGAAAAATGACAAACCAAAAGCATTTACTAATTTCTTTATGAATAAAGAAAAAATTAAGCAGCTTTAAAATATAAATTACTGATTTTGGTATTTCAGATGTTACACTACATAAGTGTTCAACAGGCTAAACTAGTTTGCAACTTGTTCCATTAGTAGTAAAATAATTACTTTCAGTTGACCAGAAAGTTCACCACATAAGTGTTCAACAGGCTAAATTAGTTTGCAACTTGTTCCATTAGTAGTAAAATAATTACTTTCAGTTGACCAGAAACTGAGGTACTGAACCCTATAAATTATAAAAGAGCAATCATATTTTCTAATATGTACAATGTATAATGAGAGAAAGAAGAAAAGAGAATAAAAGGAAATAAATAAAACATCAATGAACTTTGCTGAATATTTACTACAACAAAGACATATGTTTTACACCAAAAGAAACAAAAGTCCCTCAAAATGGTCATTTGAACACATGAAATGATTACTATATCAAGAAATTCATTTGTTAGCACTTATTTTAAGACATTATTACTATATCAATAAATGATTACTATATCAAGACATTATTTGGTTCTGTTCTTGTTGATTGCATTCTTTTAATGGAACCCCAAGATCTACCATGTCCTGTTTTGTTCTGTTTCCAAAATGCAAAAACCATTGAATAGAACCACATGTGATGTTGTGTTTCATTCCCCCCTATATGCCAAATGCACTCTTAGCAACGGAAACAAATACACTCTAATGTCAACACTTGTAATCTCTGTAGCACCAACACCTCCAATCAAAGGCATGTCTGGTGTCTGTCATCGACACTACACCGACACATGTGATTACATTCAATTAATTCATTTTCTCAAATTATCACTGTTGTCGACGTGTCATTATCGTATCCGGTGTCGGTGTCGATGCTTCATAGCTTGTAATCACTAATCAAGTACCTTGAATCCGGGATTAGCAATAAACACAAAATATAAAAGCACTTAATCTAATTCGCCTCCTATAGACTAATATATCGGCAATGCTTCGCAATTATCATGGAAATAGCAAAAATTATGAACCAAAAAACAAATGAACTGAACAAGTAAAATATATAATGTTCCCAAATTCTTTGAGACTAAAGAAACTCAAATTGCAGCATCAATGTTTTTCTACTTATGTACCTCCCCATTGTGTTGGATCCAATCCAAAAGCTTCCAATGCACGCTTCTGACACAAAGTCTCAGCCATGTCAATGTACCTTATCAAATTACAAATGCAAAACAAACATGAAATCAATCCATAACAAAGTTCTGAACCTGAAACAAAACAATCATAACAAGATCCATAATTCAACATACTCATTTCCACCATAGTATCTAGCACCAGGATAACCTTCACTGTATTTATTCGTCATAACCGATCCAACCGCTTGCATCACCGACAACGACGTAAAATTTTCTGAAGGTATAAGCTCTAGTCCCTGCACATTAAAAAAAAAAAATTAATCTCTGTTTGGTTCTTCCACAAAAACAAAAACAAAAAAACTGTAGATATAAACTTGGATCTTTCTACCTTCCATTGACGAGCTTTTTCAAGTTCGATTATATCTTCGATCTCAGGATCTACTACACCAAGAGGATCGTTGAGTTGTTTAATCCACTGCAATTTTCAAAAATTCTCGATCAAAATAGATACGAAAATGAAACATATATAAAGTGCTTATTCGATCAAAAAAAGTGCTTACATCGGGGTGAGATTTGTGAGTGTGTTGAGCGGAGAGAGAAGATGACTACAACCAAACACGACGTAAGAATAAAGAAAAAGTAAAAAATGAAAATGTGGATTTAATCGATTGTGAGATGAAGTTTTACATACCAAACGATAGAGAGAAGTTGGTTTGTTGATGGTGGAAGTGAGTCTTCGAAGTGCCATGGCCATTGTGATTCGATTTGGTTTGGAGGTGGTGTGTGTGGGTATATTACTTATTATATGGGTTGGCAGTAGTGGAACGTGAGTGAGTGTGGTTGGTGGTGATTTTGATTTTGTATCGAAGGACTAGGAAGTAGGAACTAACTAGGAGTATATTTTATGCAAGAGTGTGAACTCCAATTTAGATTTGGTTCCTCTATAAATTTATATTAGAGTAGTTATTTAGACAACTATTTATAGAACAATCACATGTAGATAGATATTATCAAAATCAAAGTAAAATAGAGAGTATAAAAGAGAAAGTGACCTAAAAATTGTTGTTGATTTGAATCCTATAAGATTTGAGGGATTAGTCTTTACAGTTTTTGCGTGAATGATATTCAGTTTACACTAAAAAAATATTCTCTCCAGAAACTTTAAAAATAAAAAAATATATTCTTATTTATAAGAAAAAGTCACAACTTTTAAGGTGTATTTATTATGTAAAAAACATTTTTAGCCCTCATGTAATGTTTGTCTTTTTAATAGTATTAGTGGGTGTATTCAATACTTCACAAATTTTTGTAAGAGTATATTTGTAAACACGTTCAAAAAGTTGGAACAATTAATGATTGTCTAGATTTTAATATTTTTTGTTTTTTCTCTTATATTGAGAACCGGATGTAGCATATAATTTCTAATAAATTTAAGGAAAATATGGAGATTCTTACTCCTTTTACACCCATGAATGATAAGAAAAGGTGATGCCATAATTGTGATAAGTTTGTGAAATGGTGGAAAACTAAATATATATATAGTAAATAACATGTTGAATATCCTTTGAAAAGTGACGTAAAAAACAAGCATCTTAAGGGTGAGTTTGATCTGTTAAAAGTAAGTACGGAACAAAAACACAACATAAGGTATGCCAAATTTTTGTGATATTGAGCAATTTGTTTATCTTTTACGATGTTTGATGGACAAAAAATTATTTTGGTATTTTATACAACTTATACTTTAGACAATTTTTTAAATTTTTGTCATGTCTCTTGCCCTTTGTTTATCATGTCCCTAGAACAATTATGCAATCAAACACAGTGTAATTGAAGTTATCATATTGTGTGCTCATATCTTCATAGGAAAAATACCACTTCATCCCTTAATATAATAGTATTTTAAATTCATGTGACCATATAAACAAGTCACATAACTGCATTTTCTTCAATTTGATGTGGGGTAGTTATTTGTTGACATCTTTTTGTTGAATATATGGAAGCAAGCATTCTCCCTAAATGGAATTGTGATCCTAATTACTTTCCAATATTTGTTCTCAAGGCATTTTCAAGTTGCAATATAACAAGTGCATAAATTGTTTTCCTCATTTCCATGTTACAGATTTATGAGGCATTACCGTGATTCTTCTCAAGGAAATTTCGTATAGAGAGACGTACGAAGAGTGCTTCACAGAGTGGTATTAATGTTCTACTTTCCTTAAATATAGGATATTGTTAGACTGTTAGTAATTGAGGTCTTGAGTTTTTTTTTTTTGTTCTATTTTTTACTCGCAAAAGATCAAAAGTTGTAAAGCTTGGTGAAACCTGGGATTATTTATACAACAAAACTCAGAGTAAAAGGGTGTAAACAACAATATAATGTCAAAGATTTTTAGTTTTTTGGATCATTTTCATAGGTATTTTGATGAGTTTAAAATGAACAAATTTGTTGAATATAAACACAAAATCAAAGAACAATAAAGATGAAGCAAAGAACTAAACAATTTAGGTGGTGGGATGATAAGTGACAATGCAATTTCGAATTAATTTTACTAAAGTTGAAGTTTGTTATTAAGCCAAATTATTATTACTGTGCCAAGTGTGATATGTAAGTTACTTGATATCTTTATTTGATTATTTAGTACAAGCTTTTAACATTTCTCTTGACATTACAGGAGACTGGCTTTTTGCCAAGTGCTTCCATTGTTCATCACTAATGGTGGAGGTCTAGCTAGCATCATACCCATTGAATTAGTTTATTGTTAAATGAACTGTATTTTCTTAGACTATTTGCTGCACCAAACAAGCTTATCTTTTTGTTGATTAATTGTTGCAGCAAACTTTGTTTAATACATTTAGATCAAATGATATGCTCTTATCTACGGGGAAATGATAGATACAGTGACAAAATGTATTAAGAAAATTTTAAGACAGTGTATTTATTAACACCTTTCCTTAATTACACATCATTACCTCTCTTGATTTCTGGCAAATAACAAATTTAATTGGCTAAGACATTTTCTTAATCAATTCTTAATAAAAACTCTGTTGATAAATAACAATGCTCTTATCGATATTTTTTTTTTAGGCCACCAAGGCTACCTCATAGATATGAGAGGAGTTGCCCCTGCTTATTCGCTTCAATGAATGTCATTTCAAATTACATAAATTAAAAAATCTACTAACTATTATCCCATTTTATCTCATGCACCCCTTTGACAAGTTGTATATGATATAAATGTTTCCATTAACTAATTAGTAAAAAAATTGTCTTTCACATGTTAATTACTAGATAATATAAGAATGTGTGTTACTTACTCAAATATGGGAGTCAGTAATGCATAATAACATTTTTTTTTCTTCATTTGGAATCAAAGTGAGATACATACACAACTGTGACTCTAACCAGGCACGAATCTAGGTGGGAGAGATTGGGGCAACTGCCCCCACTACTCTTTCGATTATATTTGTTAAGTCGTTGATATTTTAATGATTGCACCCTCTTAAAATAATAGATCGCCTCCATTAAATGAAAATTTATACTATAAAAAAGAGCTTTGCTCATTAATTTTATAAAATCAAATGTGTAAATGCATTTGAGATGAAATTTTGAATAATTTCTACTATATTTTTTAAATATAAAGACGCGTAGAGAACAATTTTAATTTGTAAATGTTGATGAGTCTTTAATTTTTCTAAGATATAATAGGATAGTGTTTGTAATGTCGAGTATTTTGTTCAATGATAATGATATTATTATTATACCACTTTTGCATTGCTAAATTTTTTCTATAAATATCTCTCATGTAAAATCTTGCCTCCGCATGTTAACATTTCTAGATCCGTCACTGATTGTAAGATTAGTGGGAAACAACTAGATTTGTCAAATAACCCTACAAACTACCCATGATTTCCACTATAAAAATGAGTTTTGTTGATGGTTTATATACAACAAAATTATATTGTGCATTTTCATATAAAACATACTCCCTTTTCGATGAATAACACTACAAACTACCCATGATTTCCACTATAAGCCAAAATTATATTATTTTAATATTAAATAAAAATCTGTAACCGCTTGTTTATTCCTATTGTCATTTTTCGATGGTCGGAGTGGAGTTTACACATAACTTCAACAGAGGCTTCTAAAAAAGCTAGGTGTCATTCAACATTGGATAGCCCCCCGCTAAGTTTTTTGGACAAAATATGGTGATGTGTATCGACCACCCGCAGTAGAAAGATCAAGCAGACAGTTATCCATGAAATTGGCAAAAATAACGACTCTAGAGTGGTGAAATATACCTCCTCGCTGGTCACCAAGGAGGAGATTCTCATTGAAATCACATATAAGCATCCATGATTCAATAATGGTTTGGTTAAGGTTGGCTAGGTAGTTCCAAAAATTGTTGTGCAAGCTAGGATGGGTAAGGGCTAGCATAAACACGTGTACAAGTAGATGAAGCGTTACCAATGATGAATGTGATAGAGTATTGGTTGGAATTAATTATGCTTGAAGTAGTTGTGGCAGTAGCCCATTAGCCTCCACAATATGGACAGGGGAGTAACTATTATTTGTCCAAAAGGTGGGCCGTCTAGCAAAAGGTACATAGGTTTTGTTGTTTTTGGATTTCCAAACCATTGTATTTAGATTTCCAGATTCTATTATCTACCGAAGTTGTTACTAGGTTGAGTCACGACCAGGTTGCTCTCTTTAAGACGTTTCATGGCACTGTCCAAAATTGTGCAAGACAGATATCAACCACGCCGCCTCCAGGATAAAACAAGCCTAGCTACAACTGTTTGATTAACTACTACAATGTAGAAAACTGTTCGAGAATTACACCCTCAAATATGGTACTAAGACCACTCTTTAATACTGAAATCACTTTAATATGGTACTGTTACCACTCTATTATGGTGCGGAGACCACTCAAATATAGTGTTACCACCATTCTAATTATTAACTTCAACTATGATACTATAATCACTCAAATATGGTTTTACATCATTCTAACGTCTAACTTCTTCAAGAATCGAAGAAGAATATATTTTAAGATCAATCGTAATTTTGAAGGGACATTATACCGAAAAAGGGACTATGATCTTAAATTATTATTTATTCCGAAGGACATAAAAATATCGAAGGGACTATGAACTTAAGACCATTCTTTATTCCGAAGGGACATTAAACCGAAAAGAGACTATGGTCTTAAGAACACTCTTAATTCCGAAGGGACAGAAAAAAGGAGATGATAAGAAGAAAGACTCGTCAACACAAGTCAAGAAAGGGAGAAGAGAGAAAGAGTTCCCTACAACTCAATGAAACTATTTGGTGTGATTTTGGAACTAGGCGAGCTCTCCTTTTATAGGGAGAGTTTGTAACTAATTTGGAGAAACTTAAGAATTAAGTAAACTTAAAAATTAAGCAACCCACAGATCAGCTCAAGTAACAAACTAATTGGATAAGTTCAAAAAGAAACAAACCCACTAACGAATGAAAGATAGGACATTCAGTTGGATTCTCGATCTTATCACAACAAACATAACCTAAAATTATGGGAAGTGATATCCATGAATAAATAATAATAATTATTAGGAAAAAACTTAGGTGCTTTTCGTATGGTTCTTAACTAAAAATACAACTTTTTTGGAGACAACAAACTTTGAGATAATTATAGATTTAAGGAAATCATGGTGAATTTAGTTAAGAACCATACAAAAAGCACCTAAGGAATTGTACCTAAGTTTTGCCCTAATTATTATTATTTTCATCATTATCAGCTATTTAAAATTGAATACCACTATTTAAACACTACTAATGTGTATGTTCTATTTTATGTGGGACTCTCACACTCTATTTTTTCAATTCACACAACATTATATCAAAGTTTAATAACTTGGTGTTTAATCTTCCAACCTTCCAATTTCTTTCCATCTTCACACCAATGCTCCAACAGGTTTTAAGGATGACAAGAAAAGTAGGGTGATAATTTAGGATCATGACTTTTAATTGTCTTATGGTATTGCTATTGTTAACCTCTCTGATATTCCAAGAGAAGACAAAAATATCGAAGAGAACTTCCATAACAACTCAAAGACAATAAAAAGAAAAAAACTTGGTGCTAATTGATCATGTATTCCTCTCCATTGAGTTTATGTGGGTATAATTAATTTAAAATTTAAATTATTTTAAAATAATTAAATATAAAAATATGATATGATACTAGAGGATTGGATGTTTGATACATATCAATCCAACAAAACTTTAAGGTATCTAAGTGTCCATAATTTTATTTTGGACAAAATGAAGGAGCATTTGATGCATCTATGTTTCATGGACACATAACTTTTTCCTCCGTATTTTTTTTGATGAATAACTTTTTTTTTTAAATGCCTCTATTATTTATTCAACTGAATCAACCACTTTGTACGTGATTAACTATCTATCCATTTTATTCATTCATTGTAAGAAAAAATACATGTTTGAATATTTTTACTCTAATTTATTCTATCAAAAGTATAGTTCAAATTAATGATACTTTGATAACTACAACTCCAATTTGCATAAATAATTTTCAAAGCAAGAATCAATTGTTACAAGTTCAAGCATCCTAATCTTTAAAAAAAAAAAAAAAAAAGGTTCAAGCATCCTCAGACATGCATATTTACAAGTTTTTAAAACGCAATTAAAATTGCGTTAAGATTCTTAATATCACATATAAAATTGCAGTCAAATTAATATGAATGCAATTGCAAAGACATAAGAAATGAATATATATATATATATATATTGGCAGGAGTCAAGGACAAAAGTCTTCATGATAGCTACAATTACGGTCAGCCAGTATATTAAAAATTTAAAACCTTATGCATGTGTTGATCAACATACCAACACAAATTTATAGTTCGAAATACACTTACCAATATACAAGAATAAAGATCAAAATTGCATATTACTTAAATATTTAATTTTGATAATTCACTTAATTGTAATTGTACAATCTCCTCTTATGAAATGGTACTATATATATTACCTACGTCCATACCTTAATCATGTTTACTTGAGAGATTTAATTGAACATGAAGGTGCTGCATATCTAGCTGAGAATCTACGACACGGTTCTTCGTCGTCCTCCATCAAACCTTCATCAAAGTTCTGAGAATAGCTTAAAGGATCATAACCAGAACCACCAGTTGATTTGTTGCAAGTGTTTTTTCTCTTTGTCCAAGGAAGCTTCAATTTGAAACATCCCCAACATGAAAGTGTACAAATTCTAGGAGGTGATGAATTTTTCTCCATTAGTTTGAGAAAGCTTCATGGAAATTAAACTTCAATAGATCCCTTTGATTTTTGAGTGTGTGGTAGAGAATATCAATAGTACGTGTTATAATTTATGAAATATTTTGGTCAAAAGATGATAAACTTTTGGGGTTGAAAAAGATTGTATGAAAATGAAGAATCTATGTTTGTCGTTTTGAATGGATCAGTTGTATGGAAAAAGAATCTCACACTGCAATGATACAGTAAAAATTTCATTAAATGGGTAAAGTATGGTGGGCTCACAACAGTTTGCATGGAATCAGGAAGTACAAAAAAATAGCTGATCAGAATCAGAACTCTTTCCGTATTCAATCATAGGTTAATAATTGAGGACATTTAATGTTTAGACTAGTTATTAACCTGGACATTTATGAAATGGATAACCAAATGAGGGTTGAGTTTGGCAAAAGAGGTTGGTTATATGGCCAAAAAAAAAAAAGATATTAGTTATGTGCCCAACCATATTTAGAATTTAATTTAGGAGAGACTGCCTTTAAATGTTTTCATTAACAAGTTAAAATATATATATTGCTACTAAAAAGAATCACCCATAAAAGAGAATACAAAAATTAAGCAATGCTCAAAGAGACAAGAGGGTTAAGCCACCAGGTATGATAGTCATAAACAAAAGCAATATTTTATGCGTTAAACCACAAAAAAAAATTAGCTTAATTTTTTCTATCAACTGAAGAGCGATGCTCTCCTTGTTCTTAAAAATTCTATCAAAAAAATGTTGAAAGGCTCCTCAAACAAGTGCACATGTGATGTAGGTTCATTAAAAAAATGTGATAGTAGTTTTTTAATTCACTCTTACATACACATTGAAATTTAAATGAAACCCCCTAAATCACGTCGCATCTCACATAATTTTAATAAGACTCGTCTAAATTTCAACTAGTAGATGAAGGTGTACAACAAAAACATGTGTTCTTTTTTTTAGCATTTTTTATGTATAACGAGGGTTGGGTATATAAAACTCCATAGGTTATTTTGGAAGATAATATATATTTGCAGGAGACAGAACTTGTACCATCAATCTTGGTGGCCAAACATTAATGTGACGTATATGAAACTATATTGTTTATATGGGCATATATATTGGCATCTTTCTCAGTCTTGGGGACAATTGAGCGTTTCATATATGCCCAGCTATCACAATAATATGTGGCCCAGTTATACTCGACTCCGAATTGTCATTTGTCAATGTTTATAAATTTGGAGAATTATATGTGGGCATCCATAAACTCATTGACATCTTGAACAATAGTGATATGATAAATATGATATGTTGATGATTTAATAAGAAAAGAAGTGAGAGATAGAGCAAAAATAAAATGTAGAATGCGTGTTGGGAAGTAAAGAGTGCACAAATATAACAACCCTTCTATCCTTCCTTGTTTTTCGCCAAACATTAAGTTTCGGAAAATGCTATATATCGCGAATAAGTGGGATACGGTTTTTTCACATGTATTGTGCATTTCATCATAACCTCCATGTACTCCACAAAGCGTCATGCATTCCTCTAAACGAATTGATTGGTCAGAACCTCGTTCGTGAAAGACTCTTGAATCTCTTTTTCCTTGGAAATAGCAACACTATTACGTTGAAAGTACGCTAACCCTTTTAAAAAGGCAGGTACGATATTGTGTTTTTTGTGATACATATACTTCAGTAACATGGAGCGTATATATTTTTCAATACATATATACTTAATTGCACTTTTGGCTTTTATAGTTTTTCAACTGTGTGATTTTGACCGTCCTAATTTGTTTTGTGTGATTATAACCCCCACATATAGCCCCTTTTTTTATTTGTAATCCCCTATTCAATTTTTTGTTGAGTTGGCAATTTTTGCTAACATGACATCATTGTCATTTGTCCAATGTGGAATTGAGTTAAAATTAAAAATAAACAAGAAATTGATTGATCCCCACGCTCCTCAAGTTCTCAAAAATCTTAATTTTAGAATCAAGTTGGTGTATATACAACCAACTTATACGACCAAAGGATGATAAGTTTTTTTTTTATGTGTGGATTATATTTCCTTGATTCTTTTTTAATTCAAGATTTTCTAGATTTTGGATTCTTGACGAGATTTGTTGTGCACTGTATTGGACAAGTGAAAATGATGACATGTCAGCAAAAATTGCTATCTTTAAGGTACCTGAAAATTTACCAAAATTTGAATGGGGGACTAAAAAAATAAAAAGGGAGTTAAAATCGCGCAAAACAATCTAGGAAGCCAAAACCACACAATTGAGAAACTAGGGAGACTAAAAATACAATTAAGCTATAAATATAAGTAATTTATCCACAACTTACATACATGAAAAGAATTTAATTGTTTTGTATTGGTGCGCACTAGCCACTTGTCCTTATGGTACGGACCAAGATTTGGTGCTGTAAAAAAGCACACAGTTTGGTGCTGTAATAAATCACAGCCATTGATATCAAAACAGACGGTTCAGATTAGACATCAACTTAACACAGTTAAATAATATGAGTCGTTGATCTAAATCTGATGGCCCTGATCTGTTAGAGCATCCTGCTGTAACAGCAGGAAATCATAATCCGGTCTGGTACTGATAGCAAACCGGAAAAGCAATATGGTTGATTCTTGGTAGTACATTTTCACTTGCATGGTACAAAGCAGTATTAGAGCACAAAGTGATGGGTTGTAAGGTAAGGGTATCCCTATGGAATAGGAGGTAGAAAATACATGACATTTTGTCACTAAAATTATTCGAGTCCCTTGGAAAATCCAAAGCCACCAACACAAGGTGTTTCACTAAAGTATCGTTCTTTGAAAGAGTTCCTACTTTTTTTATAGTAGAATAAGAAGACATGTGAACAAATTAAGAGTTTGTTTATGTTTTTATTTAGCAAATACTAATAAAAATATTTCATGTCTTTTATATGTTATTCTAATATGAAAACAGTCTAAAAAGGTTTCAAAAAACTACAACTAATTTCTGTACTCCATCCGTCCCAAAATGTAAGTAAAAATGAACATAAGTTGGTATATTTGTTACAAATTTTAAACCAAATACATTAACTTTTGTTGACCAAGTTTTGTTTATATTTTGGAACGGATGAAGTATTTTAGACTTATTTTGTGCCTGGATAAAATAAGAGGATTTTGATGCACATGCTTACATAGATTTTGAATATATCTTTGAATTTTTTTTTTAAGTATTAGGTACAATAAAAAAAATACAATTAATATTACATTAATAATTAAAAGTGATATCTATTTTTCAATTTTTCCTTAAAAAAAAATAATATTTTTGATCGGTTTTGAATAGAAGAAATAATTGTTTATAGACGAACAATTTGGTAGCTTAGAGTTTGGTCAAATATGTATGCATCATTCACTTATTCAATAAATTCAAATTTTGAATGTATTTTACATACATGATACTTGGCGTCTAACAAAACTTCAATGTACCCAATTTACTTTGTTTATATTTGTATATTTTCATTCACAAGAGATTGGTGCTTTAACTCATTTATAAGTAATACTTTTGTTTGTCCTAATGAGCTTAGTTTAGTTGGTATGAATAATATATAGTATATGTAAGGTTTGAGGTTCAAACTCTGAACCCTGGCCACCATAAAAAAAATAGTACTTTTGTTTTTTACTAAACTCATTTATAATTAGAAGAAAAAAAATTTAAAAAATAATCCTTCTTCTAACGAAGCAAGCATACATTAATGTTCTCACTTATGAGACTATTTTGTCTTTTCTGTGTTCTGAAACATGGTAAAAAATGCGACATGTCAGCTTTGATCGAGTCAAAATCAAGGGGACCATGGTTTTGCAAAAGGGTTGAAACTTGGGGGGCCAAATGTGCTTTTTTGAAAATAAGAGGGCCAAAATCGCAAGTTTGTGAAACTTGGGGACCAAAAGTGCATTTAAGCAAAAAAAAAAGGATCAATTAAACCTTCAAATGTAACCATCCATATTAAACACAAATATGATGTGATCACAAAGATGAACATAAGGTAAATATTGGCTTCAACATAAATTAAAATTAAGTAATATGAGATAAAACACTAAAATAAATCAAGTTAATTTGAGTACAATCTCTTAGAAATCAAACTAAACAGTGAGGATCCAAGAATTTTGATAAGTGGGGTCAAAATTATATCATAAAAATTTGTATAAAATTATATAAACGCGTAAGCGTGCAAAAGTTATATAAGTTATGTTTATAATTGCTATAAAATGTTGATTTTTTATAATTGCTAACTATTTTTTCAACCACCAGTTTTCCACAATAACTTATGAATATGACTTATAACATTATTCATAAGTTGTTTTCAACTTTTTCATAAGCTCTCCACATTAGTTTGTGAAAACAACTTATAGCTTAAAATAATTTTTTTTACTTTGGCTGTAGAAACAACTTATACATAATCACTTATAATAATAAGCCCTTGAACTATAAACTCTAAATAAAATATATATCCAAACAAGTACCAAACCAATTCATCCGATCAAATTCTCCAAACATTAATATCAAAATCAATTATTAATTTGAAAAGATTCAGAATTTGAGATACATCAATGGATCGTTGAAGTTTGAAGAAATCAATAATTTTGGGTTGTACAAGAGGAAAAGTTGCATTTCCAAACAACATAACTTTACTAAATTAATTATAATTATAATATATGCAAAAAAAACTAAACAAATAAATATTATATCTAATGAAGTTATTAAAATATAATATATTAATCAAATTACATTATATGAAATACCTAAATAACGACATAACGTTACTAAATAACGCCACATGTGTGAAAGAGAGAAGAAGAGAGGAAAAAAGTTCATTCAAGAGGAAGTGACTGAAGTTTACTACGATAAAATGGTGGTGGAGGGTGTTTGTAGATTTAATTATTGGTTAGGCTAACCAATTTAGAATCTTTGTTTGCTAATCTATCTTTCCAACTCATGATAAGTACGTCAAATGTATGAGATTGGAAGAGTGATGATGGTGATGATTGGGATAGTCAATCCTACTTGAAGTAGTGCATTTTTGACTTTCCGTTGCTCTAAAAAAATAATACAAACAAGTGCAGCCGATTGTTACAACCAATGGCTACTATTACAATACAGACATTAATATTATTGCTAACAAATGTTATGTGTATATAGTCTCATTTTAACGTTGGCATAATAATATTGCTAACACAACAATCATTCAAATTTGGGAGATATAAGTTGGATGAGACGAGAAGTTAAAGATGAAATGACAAGTTAAGAGCTCGGTCTCCACTCTTACCATAATACCAACAATTATTAATGATACTAGTATTTGTCGTTTTAAAAAACACTTATTTAGATTCTAATATTTTATCACTCATTCACAAGTTTCTCATTCTCTATCTCGCAAAATCTTCTTCATGCACTCATGCTATATAATAAGACAACCTTAAATCATTTTATATTGAAGTTGTTAAACCTAGAAGAAAAATGAAAGTCTCCACTGTTAGCATGAGTGAGAAGAATAATGAGGACATTGTTCATTGATAGCACACATGATGTTATTTAATAATCATTGTGCCGTTTTGAAATGCATCTATTACTTGTTTAGGTTCTTCCATTAGTAATGTTATGCCATTTGAAAATGCACCTTATATTTATGTTTTTATAGGTTCATAGACTCATGATAATAATTATTTTTTTCATTTCATTTTTTTCTTTCCATCCATCTCCAGTGTTCTAAATCATTAACACAAACTCATTTAAATCTATATATTATAAACCGAATCAAATGTTGAGGGTAAATTCACAAGAGAATGTGTGATAATATGAAGTCCTTGTACTTGTGTCTTTCAAAAACATTGTCTGTGTCTTTCAAAAACAAAGAATTGCCATTGATCTCATTATCGATAAAAAACAAATTAACAAATGAGATAAAACAACTGCGAGAATTCAATTTGTGAATATGGTGCATTGTTTGTTTTTGCTTCTAAATTCCAATTAGCATTTTCTTATAATTAAAAAAAAAATAATCACAAAATGGTTTTTAATAAAATGCACCGAAAAATTAGTTCAAGAATAATGCAGTTCTATAAAAAAAAACTTTTTGAACCTATTAAAGTGAAGCAACCCAGTTTAAAACTGTTAACCAGTTCTAAACTGAATTGAAATCAATTTGAAGAATTAACTAGTTTTTTATTAAAGTTGTTTTGATGAACTTAGCCAAACCAATTATATGGTTTGGTTTAGTGTTGTTCATAAACCATGAACACCCTGTTCAAAACACCCCTCTTATGTATAAATATATTAATCTTGAATGAAACATTGCATGTCCTTATACCACACACTCTCTATACCCAGTTAATCCTCCAAATGATAATCGAAGTACCATGAATAACGTCTTTTTTGTTGTAATTTTTTTTTTTGTGATGTTACACACAGTTATATAAAAATGCGCTTTTTATTTGTTACTCATAGGTCCACTCTCTCTTAGAATTTGGGTAGACTTACTCAACTCTTATAAAACTTACTTCTAAGGTCAGAACTACTCACCACTTATAAACAATTATTGAAACAATTAAGACCGACTTACATGACCATGCTCAAACTTTAAATTTTTTGATAGACCAAACATATATCTTGTAAAGTCTCGTTCGGTCTAGCATATTTCCACATCTACTTATAAATATAGATTTTTGTTACATCTCATCCAATTTAAGACACTTAACACACACTTTCTAGATGGACCATTTAAAGCCTAACTTGAGTGATTCGATAACAGTGATTTGATAGCAAGTGATCAAACAAATCTTGAATATATTTTGATATAATCTTAAAATTTGTGCCGACCATAATTCAACTTTTACAAAATCAACTTTTAAAACAATGATTATCCCTTGCTCATAAACACACATTCACGCTATATCTTATCAATCTAAAATTCTTAACACCCTCTAACAAATTTAATTATATGCAAAACACACTCAAACACTAAATATTTTTTAGTTCAAATTTGAAACTTGAATCGCTGGGTTCTTATGAGAGTTTAACACACATGCACATCTTTTTAAAACCGAATTAAAGTAACAAATAGGAAGATATATATTAAACCGAAAACAACAAAAATTAACAATTAGTATAAAAAAATGTTAAAACAGACATTGGAACAAATGGTAAACCTGTTGCACGGCTCAATGATTATGTGTGTGAATGAAACATAATTGCCAAAATATTTCTTACGAATGCGAATATATGTAATTTTTGGACTATACATCTTATCAAATTGATTCTTCTTCCCACGACATCATGAACAATTCTGGGCACCATATATAATATGCTTCCATTTATTAATTATTGCAATTCCGATCCTACTCAAGTAATTGGGTTGTAACTTGTTCCGTTTACCTTCAACTCGTGTTGTAAATATGGAGTGTAAAGGAGACGTTGGTTTCATAGTTTATACAATAGGGGCACTGTGTAATTATAACGTTTATTCTTAGGATTCTACATCTCAAACCAAACATATTTTACCTATTCATTTGAATTATTTTAAAAAAAGTTTCCAGGAGTTAAACATTTAACCAAACATTTTTTTTCTCTATATCTTCTGGGAATAAAAATTTCACTTTCATATTCTGGGAAAATGATTACATGGGAAGAAATTATGTAACCCTTAAACAAACGACCCCAGAGTAATTGGGATGATAGTCATTTTAGTCTTTAATTTTAGTTTTTAACGTGTAACGAATAATCACAATAATCATTCAATGTACCAAAATTTTAAAATAATCATTGATTATACATTTTATTAATCAAAATAATCATTGACATCCAAATAATCCTTGAATACTGATATTAATTCTTTTCATATATAAATGATTATGACAGTAAATAAATATTTATAGAAATTGATATAACAACAAATTAAAATATCGAAGAAAAACTAAATTTTAACTAAGACAGTATATTTTGAAATTTCAATAATTATTGTGGTCACGATAAATAATAATTAGTTATGCGATCTGACGATGCAAATCTGCCATGGCCCCACACCGAATAATTTAAATCAATTTTTATAACTGTTACTCCAGATATTTTCATTTCGCTCTCTTTCTCTCTCCTCCTTCTACCGCTTTCTCATTCTTCTCCTCTCTCTCTCGCTTCGCTCATCGAAGCTTCAGCGATCAATGGCGGATTCCGTTTTCCATCATTCAACTCGACCGAGTTTCCAATCTTCCAAATTCGTTTGATCTCTGAGAAACTGCAAGAAAACTAAGGTAAAAACCAAACGAAAACAAGAAATGCTGATTCCATTGCACCATAAGTCCATAACCAAAGGCATGTAGAGAAAATTATTGTAGATTTTTTTTACTATGCAATTTAGTGAATAGTTATAGAAGAATTGTTTTAGTTTTTATTTTTAGTTTTGGATTTGGTATCGTAATGATAATCGTAAACTTAGTAGTTTATTTTATTGTTATATCTTCTAGGTTACTTTTGTGATGGTTTTTCAATGGAGACTTGCGTTTGGATCTCAGGTAACTAAGAAAAAGTAACTTCAAGTGCATGTATATGCTAGTTTTAATTTTAATCGTTATTATGCAATTTTTTTATAGTGTTTTAATCTAGTATAATGCTCTTTGTTAGGAGGAAGTTGTCTAGCATAATGTACTTTGTTAGGAGGAAATTGTAGTTTTGGTTACGCTGTAGTTCCCTCTCTGATGAATTTGGATTGGGTGCTGTCGATAATCGCTATGATCAGACAGTTCAAATTTTAAAGCAGTTTTAGTTTTTGTTTAATATAAAATTTCGAGGTTAAAATTCCGACAGGCTCGGACTTGCTGACTGTGTGCAATCACTAACCTGTGACTGACTGCACATATGAAGCGCGTATCAGGTGTGTCTCGGTGTTGGATAAGTATCACGTTGGACGCAGACACGAAACCAACACATATGAGTACATTGAATTATATCATTTTCTCAAATTATTATTGGTGTCGTTGTGTCCATGTCGTGTCCGGTGTCCGTGTTTGAGTCTGTGTGCTTCATAGCTGCACACAAGTCATTATCGATTGATATGTACTTTCTATTTTTTTTTTATAATTACTTTACTTATCTTCTATTATCTATAATTGTTGGGTGTCAAGTGTGCATGGTTATTCCACATACCACATTGTCAATGAGTAAAATATTAATATCTTAAGGTTTTGGGGGGAGATGTGGTGTCTCCCACTCCTGTGGTTGTGGAGCATTGGCCTATTGTTACTCCCGACACTCCCCAACAATAACTAGTGACTTTTAGAATTTCAGTTAGTAACAATAGCAATTGCTGGTTGAACAAAGCACTTGAACTTGTTTGATATGCAACCAAATTTTGCTTTCATTAAACAATGACTTGTTTGAGATATACATGATTTATAGTCATAGTTTTAGGAATCTGTGAAAAAAGTAAATTAAGGACACCTATAGGAATTAAATCAAATATTAAAACATATACATCTCCTCAATATAGTATATGTTCTCCTTGGAAAAGAGATATGTAATATGTTCAAACACTTACCCTGAAGATAGAGATACATATCATTTGTACCAAACTTGTTACAAATGAACTAATTTTCCTTGAAGAGGCCAAAGAAACGGTAAGAATATCTACAAGCTGATAATTGTAACTGACAAATTCAATAGAAATTTTCTGGAAGTGATGATCATCTATATGATTGGTCCATTTATGAAAAATTAGATTTGATGTAATGTGTAGAGCAGATTGATTATCATAATGATCTTCAACATTACCGAACTTTAACCATGAAGCAATCATATAAGTTCACGAGTAATTATTGTGATTGTTGCCATAAGTAGAAACTCGACCTTTGTATTGGATCAAACAACCACATTTTGCTTCATACTTTGTTAGGATACAGGATTCTCACTAACAAAGATATTATATCCTAAAGTAGGCTGCCTATTTGATAGGTGAACTCGTGGAATGTGCATCTGAATACCCCACAACTTGAGTATATACTTTGTCTTGATTTCGTTGATCTGAAGCATTCTCAATGATAAGCACACAGGGATTTCATGAATTGACTCACTACACTACCTATACAAGAAGTTTTCCCAAGATTCTTGTCAAAAAGTGATTGAATAGATGATTTTTGAGTTCAGACACTCACTCATTATTGTTTATGTAATAACTATAATATTCACACAAACCATCAAATAAATATATATGCCAATTTGAGCATGTCAGAAATTTGATTGAGATCTTTTCTATCTTTCGTGAATATCTGTTAAAGTTGTAAGTATTGTTGTGGTTTTTTTGTTGATTGTTGTTATAATTATTAGTTATATTCCTTCACTTTATTATCCTTGCTATAGTTTCCTTAGATAGTTTACATGTGGATGAATTTCCTTCGTTTGAGAGATTCTCTCTGGTATATAAATATATACTGTCTCGTTGTATATGGAAGACAATTATTTAGTATTATTGTTTTTGTCTCATTCAAGTTAGCATCAAAGTTTGATTAGAAAACCCTAGTTTTATAGATTTAAATAACATCAACTCACCAGCTTGAGGAAACATCTAATTATCACTAATTTAGGGTAGACTGTTGTACGTACATATTTTAGTTGTATTAGTAATTATTGGGATACATTTGATTCACATTTTTCTTGATTTTGATTTATTAGGTTTATCATATATAATCACATTACTGCTCCTAAAACAACTTAATCAACTATATTCAACTGTTCTCTTATTGTCCACTCATATACCATCAATCCTCTTTTATTGACCATTGACTTGTTGTTTATTGAATGATAGAGATTAATCTTGTCAATTTTTGTATTTTATTTTTATTATAATGTTACAGTAATGAGGGGAAAACTGATGGTCCCACATTTGATGTGATATGACCTGAAAATGTGTTTGTAAGTAGGATGCATATCTCCCCTTGCAAGTATGGTTGAGTCAGGTCGAATGCATATTTTAAGATGGTATTAGAGCCGATCCTAGATCCGTTTACTAGGTCACCCATTATGGGGCCACTCAGGTCACACTCTAGATGTCTAATCTTGGGAACGAACACTTTATGCTAAGAGTCCCACATTGGATATGAATGTGATATGACCTGAAAAAGTGTTTATAACAGGGAGACATCCCTCAACTTACATATCGGCTTTTGTAAGAAAGTTTAGACGCTTTTTCATTTATTTTTATGTGGGTAAAAGTTAGTGTTAGAGAGGGACTAAGTTGAGCTTTCAATTGTACAAGAATTTTTATAAATGCCTTGACATGTCCATTTGAAAAAATATGCACATACTTTGAATCTCTATTCTCTAGGACTGTTAATTTCAGCTCATCCAATGTACAATTTACAGACAACTTATCTGCGCGGCTGAGGGTGCATTTTAATTTTATTAAACTCTATATACACATCTTGAAATTGCGCATGATGTATGACAATGTAAAATATTTCTCCTATGCCTGCAAGGTTTTTAAGAGTTCAAACAGAATCTATTACCAGTCAGATAATGTAGGACAATTTAGAATAGTTTGCATAATGCAAGAGGCAAGAGCCATTTTCTTGAATTGAAGCATGTAGAATGGACGGGCCCATCTACCTTGTTCTGAAATTCAACTTTAATTTAGAAGAATGGGGAAGCAAGGATTTTATTTTATACTCAGGGAATTTAGGCTCTTATTACCAGGTCAAGAACCAACTGAGTCTGATAGAACTGGTCCAAAACACACATTTCGAATTGAAGGTCTAAAAGAGTCTTTAGTTGTTTGGTAAAGACTAATCAATGGTTTTACATCAAACATAACATTAGGAATAGAATTGATAGCAATGATTGCTTCTCCTAGATTGAACATCTTGCAAACCGAGGGAAACTAGTATGGCTGTACTTTACATTAATATTTTCATGTTGTGACTGTGGAGGCCTTGTTGTCATCATAGAAGGCGCATAACTTTGCTTTGTTTACGATTACAAATACTACTTGCTAATATTCATTAATCTTATTTAAATTAATCTACCATAGTGATGCTCATTTATTTGACTGTAGATATAATTACAGTTTTGGTTCAATATATCGAGTTGCATATGGTTTTGTTTCCTTTTAATTCCTTTTAATATTGATATGTCCCTGTTCCTCTCTCATAAAACCTTGGTGTATTTAGCATCACAGATTACAATACTGTATCACTTTTCTATTTTTAACTGTTTGTGTGCTTCATTGGACTAACGCAATGCTGTGGGCTTATATTTTCATTTTCACTGCCCTTTTTAATTGTAAATGATAGTATTAAGTTGAAAAGTCCAAAATGGTGGACAACATTAAGCATTAATTTTCTAATTTTAAGCGAAAGTTAGGTCACGATTTTTTTGGTGTTTAAATTCATTTTGCTGGAATCTTTGTATCCCCTATGCGTTGATTTGATTCTGTCCAATATGTATTACCAACGCCGTAGATGCTTTAATCTTGCAGTTTTCACCCAATTGAAGGCCAATAATAATTTCTTAACACAAGTAAAATGGTAGCACATCTGTTTAATTTGGAGAATTTCTTTGTAGAGTCTCTGCTACACACAAGATGCTTCATTGAACATCACATACATGCTAATGTTTTTTGTTTTTTTTGTTCATACTTTCAAATTAAAAATCTTTTGAAGTAAATGGTTTGTAGCCTATATGCCACATTCATATATGAAATTAAAATCAGAGTTCATTTTTCTTGTTTGCAGGTGAGAAGCATTGATCTCCAGGGAATGCATCAATGCAATTGTAGTCTGCTGAAGCAATCAAAACATTCTGAGGTCAATAGTTTTTGATCATGATTAATGGTATACTAGCTAAATGATCAAAATCATACCCTAGTTTTGTAGTTCCTGAAGGGGCCTTGTAGTGTTGTTGCTGTGGCTGGCTGAGCTGGAGATTCACAGGTACATTTGGATCGTCTCCTATGCCTACACCATTTGTGAGACTCAAAACGCTGTTTGTTCCATTCTTATCTTTTGTTCCATAGACCTGAGTTAGTGAAAATCTCTTTTGGAGTTCAGAGTATAGCAAGTTGCCTCATTAAAAAAATTGATGATTTAGTTTGAGATTATTTTAGTTTCTATTGCCATACAAACCAATACATTCTCTTTCAATTTCATATTTTCTTGAGAAATTAGGTTTACCTTACGATACAGTTCGACATTTTCTTGGTGTATGATGTCTCCCTGCAGAATATAAAAACATATTTTAATTAACGAATAGCTGAGTTTCTTAATTTCTCCATTTGAGGACTGACCTTTCGGTTTAGTTCTTGTATTTTATCCATGAAAAGTTGCTCCTGCATAAGTCAATTGTATGTCAACTATGGTATCTTTAGATGCAAACTTGAGAACTGTATTTTTGATAGAGAATGCAAACCTTTTTCATACGAACGCCACGAAGGCTGATTTCCAATTGGTTCTCCAAACCCTGTAATTCTTTGACTGTCAAACCTGATAATTCTTCGCCCATTATTTGCCTGTAAAATCATGCTAATAATGAAATGTTTGGATGGGAACCTTAAATGATAGTTCATTATCAAGAGTAGGCAATGAATGTATGATTCAAAAAGATTTTCAGCTGAATTATTATTAGCAAAAATTTGTAAGATTTGTTCAGTTTTAAGTATTTGTAATGATAAACTTACATGCACTTCCATTGTCGTTTCAGGGATGTTACTCGGAGAGGTAAAATACATCTAAACATTCCTAAAGCATTATCAGTATTCTTTGAAACTAAAATCTTACTCGAGATTTTCCTTCTTAACTCTTAAGCGATGAAGTAAACCTCAATGATTGTCTCACTCTGAACATTATTGGACTATTTGAACTTGGAGAAGTATTGGCTACACTGTATTACTGTGTGGCCAAAAAGTTCTATGGCACATCTTTCCAGTGGCACCTTTATCATCATGCAAAATCTGAACCAACTAGGTTGTGCATCATTCTAACCATCTTCACCTGTGTTATGTTATCTTACTAGCAGGTTTCATTTAGTCTGTTTATCTTATGTGTTAGTTGCTTTTTCAACAACTGTTTATTGAACACACATTTATATTTTGTTTTCTAAGTGTTTGTTTGTAACATTAGATATTGGCCTGATAAAAGTTTGAACGATGAGGAATCCTCCTTAAAGGCTAAAGGCAATTAGAATATTGGTCAACTGTAGTCATGATTGTAGTTATACATGCTCAATAGCTTTTCAGTTACTCCTTGATTAGCACCTCTACTTAATGCACTCATAACATAACCTAAACACATCATTTCTCCCAAAGCACGCTTTGTTTCTGTTGCAATATTCCAACATATTATAACAGTTTCAACGAGAACAAATGTTGCAAACTAATAGTCAGCACACTTAAATCATCCATTATTTTCTTTGTTTCCAACTAGATTAACATCTTAGAATTCGGGTTGAGCCTAACTCAACCATACAAAACTTGGCTGTAATATAAGAGGTCATTGATACGTATAAGCACTTTTTTGGCCATATCACATCCAACATAGGACTCTTAACACACACCCTTCATGCTCGATATTGGATTTCTAGAGCGTGACCCACGTGCCCCGATTAGTATAGGCTCAAGTGCCATCTTAAAACTTGAGTTAGGATCCAACCCAATCCTACATAACTAACTTATAAGGTGGGGAACGTCCATCAGTTATAAACACTTTTTTTAGCTCATATCACACCTATTTTAGGGCTCTCAACATAACATGATTTATTGCAATGTGTTGATAACCAATGTAATATTTGTGCATTCTGTGTTGAGTATCAAGTGTATCAACTTGCGTTGTAAACATACATATCTAGCAGGTTTGATAACTAAAAAATATTTCATTATATGCGTTAATCGTTTCAATTAAGATTTAAGCGTTTAGTATGTTGGTATATAGGGGTTAGCGCATCCTATTCTATATTATCATTCATACCAATATATTATAATTTTATTTCTCTTATGTGAATTTTTCCTTCTTCCCTTCCTAGAGTGAACAGACATTGTCCTCCACACTTTAAACCCAAGATGCCCTCACAAGGAGCCAGTGTGTTGAATATATTGTTGAACTTACAGGGTTTAGAGCAATTTTGGTTTAAAGTGTGGGCACTGCATGCTCATTATATCTGAAACTGAACTTTTGTTTAGAAGTAGGGGCACTACAGATTGAAGTTTAGACCACTCGTAGAGGCTATGGTGGTACTAGTGAGGACCATTTTTCCTAATAGCTTAACTTTTGAAATGAAAGCTCAATATTGGCTTTTATATTTATAGTAACAAGTAACATGCTTTTATACCTTTAGAACTATCACACTATTTACACTGATAATCAAATAAACATCAGTATCAACATGTCATCTACTGACAAGCAACACACTACAAGTATTTATCATTGTATTTGTACATTTCAGTTAATTGCTATAATCCAATTTAAGTTGTCACCTTTTTTCATTACACAACTATTGTGTTGATTTTATCAATTTGTTCTTACTTCTGTTGCTGCCGCTGTGATGGCGTTTTTTTTGAAACCTTAGCCTTAACCACTTTATGTAGCTACTTAGACTTATGATTCAAGTAATCGGTCAATTTCAACCTCACAAAACTTGTGTTCTCTTCCATTAAATCCCAGTAACCTGCTTACTGTGCATCCAAGTTATTGTCTCATTGTCAGAAGTTATCTCTAGTTGTCCCAAGGATACTAAATTCAAGGCCATAATGGATTATACTGGAATGAGGAAACTTCTCTTGAGAAGAATGATGCCTTTGAGGCATGTGATTATGAGGCCTTCTTAATTTTGATTTGGCTTTGGAAAACAATGATTTTCCCTGAGATTAGAACAAACTATATCCCCTTTATTCTTGTCAAATTTGGAACTATTTTCTTCATACATTCTCTATGCAGCAAGAAATAGCTACATTTTGTGAATTGAAGACAACAATTTTTAACACCAAGTACAAAACTCTATCAGTTACAAATTAGCCTACGGACTGGGTTGGATAAATATCATAACTTGAAATACTCACGTTAAACAATGATACTTGAACTGGTGGAGCTTTTGTAGACTCAACTTGCAAACTCGAGTTTATCTAATATAAAAAATGTTATAGGAATAACTTATGGTTTCCAAATAGAATATAATACCATTAACACAGTGATAATTCAACATTTCGATTCCATAATAAATCAAATTAGGAGACCACAATAATGAGGTGGGTTAGTACTAGTTGCTACATTAACAACTTTTGAGCGATAGTTGCATTCAAATTTTTGTCCATAACCCTAAATATCTGTCCCATGTTTCCATTGGTCATATTTCTAGGGGAATTCTTCCTAGTAGACTTCTATAAGCGGCAGCCTTGTTGATTGAGGACCTTAACACAATATTATCAGTCTGCATATAATAAAAAACAATTCCAAATTGATTTGCAAAGTTCCATTTGGATTATTGAACAATTGGGGTGTAACATAGTAGTTGATAATTTTGTGTGTTGAGGTCTATTGTCTAAAAGTTCAAATTAATTTACTTAAATTCTTCAGCACCTATAAACACCTTAGTTTTTCTTGTTCTCACCTGTGTGGAACTTCACTCCAACACTCCCTTTCACGTCCAAACGAGACTCTTCTCTTCTTGTTTGTGATTTGGATAGTAGTAGTTTTTTTTTTCTTTCTTTCTTTCAACGGACTTTTTCTCAACGGGTCTGGGGGTGTGAGCAACACGCACTCTCTTTTGTTTTTTTTGAGTTAGTCGGTGAAACTGGTTTTGATACCAGTTCTGCACATATCCAATTAGATTGTGACAAATAGTGAACTAGTTTGTGTTCTTAAATGTGAAGGAACATAGTCCAAAGGTTTGAGCCGGACTTGGATCCTCTTCTATTTTCCTCTCTATCCATCCGTCTATTTTAATACCACTCTCTCTTAATTCTAAAATAATTTTATGACGAGAGTGAGATTAAGAGAGAGATCAAGAGTTAGGAGAGAAATGGAGATAAAAATGAAAGGAGAGAATCCAATTTGGTTCGAGTCAATGGACTCAAACTCTCCACCACTTATAAACACCTTAGCTTTCCTTGCTCTCATCTATGTAGGACTTCTCACTTTCCAATAATTACAAACAAAGATTGGCAAATAGTCTTGGAAGGGTAACACCAAGCATGAAATTGATGAATGAGAAGGGTGAAACCAAACATGAAATAGATGAAAACAAGTAGAGGTTTATGCAAAAATTGGCTACATTTTAGAGAATGATTCGTGAATCCTAATTAAGAATCAATTTCAGCACATCACTTCTCAAATCAGATATAGTTTCTATGTAGACCAAACTTGTATCATTTTATTTTTAGTTTCATCAACTTGTGCATGCGAAGAAACCAAATCATCTTTGAGGACGAACTTTCAGCCTTAGTATGGAAGTAAGGATGGAATTGAATGTCCACCGACTCTCATTGGTTCTATTGGTAAGCCATTTGTCACTTGTTTGGCCATGACTAATGAGAACTTATGTTCTTAATCATTTAGTATGGATTTATGTATTATGTGCCCTGGTGTTACTATCACATGAGCTTCTATTCCCCACTTTTATCATCATCTTTATAAACCTTTCTTTAATATACACTCATAAGTCATAACTATA
>Ga0315914_1000858_pt1 | contig 42265 bp, 17 predicted proteins | sample MpolenodulesMG_FD_203920 | JGI IMG/M metagenome (GOLD analysis project Ga0315914, IMG submission 203920) | Medicago polymorpha root nodule microbial communities from Los Angeles, California, United States - elongated nodules | ecosystem: Host-associated > Plants > Roots > Nodule | place: USA... | reverse complement strand
TATTTTAATTATATATAAATGTTGTGCAAAAAAAAAACGAAAAAAAAAAGTCAATCCCACCGTTTTAACTGGCGGGAACGAAAAAAAAAAAGGTCCAATCACGTCAGCCTGTGACGGTTGGACACGTGTCAGCCCCACATTCAGTCCCATCATTTGAAACGGCGGGAATGGAGAAAAAGACAAAAAAAAAAAACCAAAAATGAAAGTGGGTCATTTTGGAAAAAAAATTTCAAAGGGGGTCAAACTTGAATTTTTTTTTGCAAATAGTGTCAGAAAAAAAAATTCTGAATGTACAACTTTGTATATGAAATTTTTACTTTAAACTTTTTTCAACACTTATTAACATTTTCCTTATCTTAATATGAAGTCCAAGGAATCAATCCAATTTTATAGATGCAGCGATGTTAAATAGTTTTATTGTTGATTGCAATTCTATTCAGGTTAAAAAAAAATAGTTTTTGTAGTTATACACATTAACGATTTTCTTCACACCATATTTTTTATTTGTGATGGTAAGTTGAAGAACAGATAAACGAATCAAAGGAGTTAAGTATGAATGACGAATGAGGAGGTGAAATGTAGAAAAGAGAAAATTATGACGTTTTTTTTGTCATGGCTCAAAAGGAGGGAAAAAAGATTTATATGCAAGAGCACTTGATACGAGAGCACTTAAATGAGATGTCAAGTATTGAGTTTGAATTCAACAATGAGAAGAATACTACAATGCTAAATCTTTTGAATGGAAATTTAATCATCTATGACACTTCTGTTCAACTAAATGATTATTTTCTGCAATTACGCACGGATGTTTGTTCACATACATCAAATGGAGGGAAGGAATAACTAAATGTATCATGTTGGAGGCTATATTTTTTAAAAATCCTGATTATTAGGAGAAGGGTTCTATTAATCCTGAGTTTGATTGGAAACACAGTAAGTAAAATCTACCCATAAATTATTCCACCTCAAAATCAAACTTGGATTCTTCTAAATAATTTATCATTTGGTGAAATTCGTTAACCATTTGACTTCAATCACTTCATTTCTTTCACTATTATTTATACATTTCTTCTAACTTTCTATCTCTCTATCTTTTTTTAATGAAGAGAGAGAGTTGGGTGAGACACGTAGAGAAATAGTGAAAGAAAATAATCAAATTTTAAAAAATGGCTTGCTTCCATTTTTGTTTATTGTGTAGTGGGTGTGAGTTAAAAGTTTCACATAAACTAACATAAATTTCTCTTTTTTCCACAAAATTCCTGTAGATATTTTATAATTATAATTATTTGAGACTAATTATTTTTGGTGAACCTACATCATTTAATAATATGTTATTTTGTTTTTATGTTATTATTGATAATTTTTTTATACTCAAGGTGTGTGGTAGTTGGATGATAATTTGGCAGTTACATGTACCATTTATAGTAAAGAACTTCATGTGGCGTGCAGCACGCAAATGCATCTCCACCCAAACTAGTCGGTATGAGAAAGGGATTTGTGTTGAAATTCATTGCTCTTTTTTTTTTTTTTAATTAAGTTTTTAGTCCCGGTAAATATTCACAGTTTTGTTTTTAGTCCCTACAAAATAAAATCACATTTTTTAGTTATTGTGACATTTTTCTTAAGCATTTCAAGGACCAAAACTATTGATGGAAATTTTTTACAGGGACTAAAAGTGCTGATGGAAAAATTTATTGGGACTAAAAATGTTGATGGAAAATTTTATAGAAATTAAAAAGTATGATCTTATTTTTTAGGGACTAAAAACAAAATTGTGAATATTTATAGGAACTAAAAACTTAATTAACCTTTTTTTTTACAACTCATTGTCCTAAAGTAACAATAGTTTCGAAACCTCGAATTTATATTTATTTTATTTTTCCTACGAGAGATTATAGACACAAGTAATCTTCTACTTGTGTTTATCTTTTACTTGTGTCGTCCATTTGGATTTTTTTTAATGTAATATACATATGTCTTTTACTGAAATTTATGATAGGAATTGATACTTGTGTGCGTGATAAATTTAGTATATTTATAGGGGTCAAGATAGATATTGGTGAAGGTAGTTGTTGCAAAGGTGTTTAGTTTGTTGGAAGCAATGAAGTGGACTTAAAATTAGGACTACTTTGAAGACATGATATCATTGAGTTAGGTTCTAGGGCTATTTTGCCATTTGTTTTTAACAATGTTAAGTTTTCTATATGAATGGTTAATATGTTTTCTCATAATCTAAAAATGGTAATCTATAATGTCAATTTTTATCTTTACCTTGACATAACTAGTGATTGTTTTAAGATTAATATCATCTCAAACAACATTTGTGGCTAATGGACAAACCCAAAAAAGCTATTTCAACTTTCAATCATATAATTATTTTTTGTCAAGAGATTCACCCAAAAATTAGTGTTGTCGAGGGATCCAAATCACCTACCTTTAAAACGTAAAATGCATTATGTCTGTCTTTATCTTTTTGCTACGTTATTTTCTCTTTCATTTTATTCATCATTTCTTATTCTCTAATCTCTCATAAAATACGCCGAAGTCATAGTAACTTTTCCGTCACAAAGATAGGCAACTAGCTTCCGATGTAGATATAACCAACCATGCTCACTTTGTGCATATAGAAAAACATTATTGAGGGAAGTCAATTTTTTAATTAAATCTCAAATCTTCATGGTTAATTCTTGACTTTTGGTCAAGAGATTCACCAAAAATTCAGTACTTTCAAAACCTTAACTATAGTGTAGTCATTTATGACCACAAGTGAAGATTGATCATTGATAACATTAAAGAAGCTGCACATAATACAAAAAGGATTAAATGGGACCCACTTATCCAACACATTTCCACACATTCTAGTTCTAGTCTCTAACATGTCTAACTTTGTAGCAAGAACAACATAGAACAATGCAAAAAAAAGAACCAAATTTGAAAAATCTCAATGGCTGCAACTGCAACATATAATTTACATACAAAAATTTCAAAACCTTTTTCACATTTCACTACAAACACATTTTCCATTCCTTCAACTTATCCAACCAATGTTTCATTGTTAACTTCATTAGACCATCCATCACATTGTTACAATTCAACTAGAAGACTACATCTTCGCGTAAATGCCAAAAAGAACAATCCATGGCTAGACCCTTTTAACGACGGAGAAGACCCTAATATCGAATACGGTGCGTTGTTTTCAGACGGTAAACAAGACGAGGATCCAAGGCCACCGGATAATCCAAACAACAATCCCTATGGATTCTTGAAGTTTCCAGCTGGTTATAATGTTGAGATAGCTTCTTTAGGATTGAAAGTTAGAGGTGATGTTAGGAGATGTTGTTGTGTGGTATCTGGTGGTGTTTATGAGAATCTGTTGTTTTTTCCAATGATTCAGTTGATTAAGGATAGGTACCCTGGTGTTCAGATTGATGTTGTGGGTTCTGAGAGAGGGAAACAATGTTATGAGTTGAATAAGAATGTTAGATGGGCTAATGTTTTTGATCCTGATGATGAGTTTCCTGAGCCTGCTGAGTATACTGATTTTGTCGGTGTTCTAAAGGTTGGTTGGCAAGCATATTTTTTTAAATAGTTTGTATAAAGTTTAGATATTTTTCTTTAGAAATTTGAGACTAAAATCGATCATACCTTGTAATGCACCGATACCGACGTGTGTCCGACATCAGGACATGCCTAATCCGAGGAGTGTCCGTGCTTCATAGCTCAAAACTCTTAACAGATTTTTCCTGCTACTTTCTAAGGTACATATATTAGAAATTCTATATAGGAACTGATTTATTGTTATGTTATGCTTACAGAGTAGGTACTATGACATGGTCTTGAGCACAAAATTGGCAGGAGTTGGCCATGCAGCATATTTATTCATGACAACTGCGCGAGATAGAGTTAGTTATGTCTACCCAAATGTGAATGCCGCGGGAGCAGGATTGTTTTTATCTGAAACATTCTCACCTGATAGTACAAATCTTTCAGAGGGAGGATATCATATGTGAGTTTGTGTATGTTTGGAATCACGGTGTAAACACTTTTTACACTGCCAATCAATCTTAACCGTTAGATCATTAACTATGATTGGTTATAATGTGTTGACAGTGTAAATTTTTTTACCTGATAGTAGTATTTAGACTTACATTAGGTAGATTTTCACGAATTTTTTCTTTAACTGACGACCATTTTCGATGAGTTTGTCGAACTAGGTATCATCAAATGGAAGAATGGCTAGGAAGACCATTTCGAAGCGTTCCACGGCAGGTTGTGCCACCACTTAAAATATCACTTTCAAGGAAGTTGAAGGAAGTTGTGGAGGAGAAATACACCAAAGCAGGGGTAAAGAAAGGAAGATATATTGTGATTCATGGGATACAATCAGACTCAAAAGCCACAATGCAGTCTAGGGGTGATCCTGATAGCTTGCTACCCCTTGAAGTGTGGGCTGAAATTTCTGATGCTGTAAGGTATGAAATGTTGCCCTCTAATATAGAGTCTCTCTTAGCTTATTTTTATAAGTTCTACATAATAGCTTATGAAAGCAGCTTAGAACTTATTTTCAGCTTATTTTTATACATAAACTCTGGTATGATAAACAATAATGCTATAAACGTTTCATTAAGTTGTTTGTCAAAATAGAGTTCAAGTAAAAAAGGTATCCTACATAACTGTTTTCATCAAATGAGTGTTTCTCAAGCAATTTCTCCTTATATTCATTTTGTCATTGTCTGATATGTACGTTTTGGGCAATATTTTTAACAGTATACATATGAATACAGGGAATTTACACCACTTTTTGTCATTCCACATGAGAAAGAAAGGGAAAATGTTGAGGAAATAGTTGGAGAAGATTCCTCCATGATCTTCATCACCACCCCTGGACAGGTACTCAAGTATCTCATAGTTATTTTGCATGCAACAAACTTGGAGGAAAAAATCAGATAGTAAAAAATGTCAAAACATTGAACTGTGATGTGATGAAAATGAATGAATAGATCAATAAAAAATATGCTGTTTTAATATTAAAAAACAAAAATAAGGGGAAAGACAACAATAAGGGACACAGGAATAGGGTTTTGAACATAACTAGTGTCTGTTTCTCAATTTGCAAGCATGGGAATGATTACAAAATGAAAAGTATATCTCTTGTTGATTTTTTTTTCTTTTCTGTGTTTGTATGGTTTAGTTGGCTGCTCTTATTAATGACTCAGCTGGAGTTATAGCTACCAATACAGCTGCAATTCAGCTCGCAAATGCGCGCGAGAAACCTAGGTAACTTCACCATTCACATAATTTATAACATTTCCCTAAACGGCACATTTATTAAGCTTTCCAAGACAATCACATTGATCCCGTAAAACTGTTGCTCAATTTATGCAGTGTTGCACTATTTTGCTCTAAAGAGAAGGGAAACAAGTTTGTTCCGCGGGCAGAAGAGAAAAAGTGCATTGTGATATCATCCAAGACGGGGAAGTTGATCGATATAGATGTTGAGGCTGTAAAAAATGCAATTCAAACTTTCAATCTTTCTCTAGCTTTTGCATAGCCTAAGAGAGGGAAAAGAGCGAGGGCTCTGAACTTCAAGTTAAGTCATTGTGCTAACTGTGGTTAAAGCTTATAGTAAAGATGGAATGTATATCAACAAATTCATGGTTTCCTTCAGGGATACTGATAAAAAAGTAGGTACATGAATTAAAACCAAAGTCAAAACACGTAAAAATAAAAGTCGAGAAAGCTTTGCGATGCACAAGCATGAATCTTGTGACAGAAAAAGAAAGTTGGATCCTTTTCAGCAAAACAACAAACAAAAAATGTGAATCCTTATCACATGAGCAAGATTGCATTTATTAAAGTTATCACCTAAATCTGTTTACACTTTGACAAGTTTGTGACATGCATATGTTGAGAGCAGTCTTGAGATCTCTTGGTCAATTGGACTAATCCAACAGCCGACCTCTGAATGGAAAGACTGCAGAGAATCCAAAATCCGTGTCGAGAGATAGAAATCAAATAAGTTTACACTTTGCGGTTCATTTGAAATAGTTGTGGAATCGGAACATATAAATAGAGATGACATTCCAATGCATAGGCAAAAAACGGAAACATAAAGAGTTTGGCACCTTAGATGCTACTGATTCCTCCTAGTTATATCTAATCTACTGAAACAAAATCATTCAGTGGCTTTGCACGAGTCGATGGATCTTCCTTTGATTCGATGCGAATCATAAACACGTATCCTAAAACCCACAGGAGAATGTACTGAAAAGGAACCCATGGAAGGCATGCAATAAGACTCATGATGCTACCAATATACTGAGGATCGCTGATGACCCCGAAAGGGAATTCGGTTACCCATGGAATAGTTTTTCCGAAGCGTACACCGTAGTATGTGCCGGCTTCACCAAGCAGCTGATAAACCCTGTCATTTGACAGTATCATCATTATGATTAGGCAAATTTCAAAGCAATACAATTAAAAAATAAGGCAAAATGAGAAGAAGAAAAAACATGTAATATTTTGTGTCCACCTTTAATGAAATCATCTTATACAAAATTATGTTTTCTAGGGTGCTTGGTTACTTTGTTTGATAGTATTAACAACAAAAAGAGGAGAAACATCCCTTCTGCAATGATGACATTCTCTCAGCTAAAGGATATAATTAAATTCCTGTTTCCTTAAAACCTATGCAGCACTGATAATTCAGCTTGTGGACGTGTCTGGTACCCATACGTGTCAGTGTTCAACACCGATATATGTAGCTAATTCAAATACTTTATTTTCTTACATTATTACTGGTGTTTACATGTCAATGTCGTGTCCAGTATCTTTGCTTCATAACTCAAAACTATGCCATTCTCTACTCGTTACTCGGTCACGAAGAACACAAACACAGAACCTCCACACCACAGGATTAGAATATCTTATTCAAAATAAATTCTATCCAAAACCTTAGCATTATGAATTTACACCATTGCACCAAGTGGGATAACAAATTGTGACATTTATTTCATAGGTAATCACAATGTCAGCAGCTTAATACAAAATCCTTTAACATCTGATTTATACACCAATAAACTAAACTAACCGCTGCAAAATCGATTCAACTCGAGAACATTCAGACATGTCAAAATCAATTCTACATCTTTGGAATCAATTTTGTTTTATCCAAAAGTGGAACCAATACACTTAATCTTGTTTTCTTATCCTAATAACCAGTAATAATGATCATAAAACTGACCTCACATTATTCAACAAATGACACATTATTAGATCCACAAATTCAAACCATACCAAGAAACCACCAAAAAAATAACTACCTGAAGTTAAGGAACTGTCCAAAGGCAAAAAGTGGCCAAAAGTAAAAAGGAGGAGGCCAGTGAAAAGAAGAGACAGAAAAGAGTGAAATGAACTGAATTATCTTCAAGAAATGACCAGCATAAGCCATCATTTTGGTAGGGTCTCTTCTCTTACCACATAAGTCTACCCATGATTGAGGCCAATTCCATACATAATAGTAGAAAGGAAATTGTGATAACACTATGATAGCCAAAACAATTCCCATTACACTATGCTAGAAACAATGGATCCTGTTTTTTGTTGATTGTGTTTCAATTATTGCATTTGCTTTTGATTTTGATCCCTCCTAGAAAAGAGGATCACAGATCTTCAGTTCACTCTTAAGCCACTGATTTATTAACAAAAACATACAACATTAAATATGACATTTTTCTGTTTAAACAATAAAAATGATATTGTGACAGTAACTGTCGCATACTACCAAATATATGAAACATTATTAGATTTTGGGTTAGGCTAACAAGTGCCCTTAGGGATTTAAAAGAGGAAATGATTTATAAATTTTATGTAGAAAAAGTTCTTTTTTTAAGTTTTAATGGATTAAATACACAATTTTCAAAAAAAAAAAATTTCATTTAACTTCTAAACAAGTGTCTTTAGGACACTCGTTAGCATTTTCCTTAAATTTTATGTAGCTTAATAGAATCTTCCAGAAGGGTTAAGCAACTTCAATATAATTGCATTAACTAATGTAGATACTGTCAAAATATTAATTTTAATATTTTTAATATAAAAATATCACTTTTGTTGTTATATGTTTTGTGTCAGGAAATCAATGGCTAAAGAGTGAGCTCAAGAGTTGTGGCCCTCTATTCCTTGAGGGATCAAAATCAAAAGAATAATAATAATAAAAACAATACACATCTATGAAACATCAATTATGTTTGAAATAAATTTGAAATAAAAGAATATTAGTTTAACATAATATTCCTTTATTTCAAACATAATTGATGTTTGTCATTAAAATCCAAATAACCAATACACATCCAAGTCAAATTAAACCGCATACTATTTAAAATTTCAAATAATATGACTATCTATCTCAAAATTGATCCAAACCGAGTCACAGACTCCCATAGTTCTAGCCTTCTAAGGACTATGATATGGAACTTCTAGGATTGTTGGATGGAAGAGGATATATATGTTATTTGATTATTTAGGAAACCATGGTAATTAGGATCTTTGTAAACCCTGTAGCTCTAAACAATATATTTACACAAACACAGATTTTTAAGATCTGCCATGTGAATATTCTCCATTGAAATACATTTAGAACGTCTCCAATGGAGAGTCCTAATGAGTTCCTTAAAATTAGCAACATCCATTGTTTTTAAATGGAGCTTGATGATGTGGCTAGTTTGATTTCTTAATTTTATGAAACATCAATGATAGTTTACACAACCCCTCAAAAAAATAATGATAGTTTACACAAAAAAGGAGTTCCTTAACACTTAAAATAATTTTATTTCATAATAGTTATATATAATCTACTGAACTTGATAGCTTGTTTGGAACCACGGCCACATTTGGCCTAAACTCGCGTCCACCAAGAAGCTACATGTTATGGCTTCTGAATTTTTACGTTCAAAGTGCCTTGGGAGCATGAAAATCAAGAGGCAAACGTGCATCCAAACACATGCGAAATCAATTGAGTGGCTTGGCTCGAGTTGATGGATCTTCCTTCGACTCCACGCGCATCATAAACACATATCCTAAAATCCACAGGAGAATGTACTGAAAAGGAACCCATGAAATGCATGCAACAAGACTCATGATGCTACCAACATACTGAGGATCACTGATGACGCCGAAAGGGAATTCGGTTACCCATGGAATAGTTTTTCCAAAGCGTACACCATAGTACGTGCCAGGTTCACCAAGCAGCTGATAAACCCTGTCATTGACAATATGATCATTATGATTAGGCAAAAATATCAAAGCAACACAGTTAAAAGTTACAGCTCAATGAAAATATTTGGGCACATCAAAACACTTTTGAAGATACAGTGATGGAGGATACTATAATTTCAGGAAAATTAATATGCAAAACATTACATCATTTATTTGGATACATAATTTGCAGAATGAACTGCATGTAGCAGTCTCTTCCTGGAATACTTCCCAAACTAAAACATACTAATTTTTTGTTTTTAACTTTTGTAAAATTACATAATAAAAGGTATGTTTTCTAGGGTGCTTTGACCTTTCTTGGTAAGATTGTTTGGTAGTAATATAGAAAGGAAAAGAGTATGAGTTATTTTGGTCCTTAAATGTGTCGGGCGCTAACCGTATAGTCCTTGAATTAACAAAAGTTATAAAAATATCTTCGAATGTATCCTCTGTTAGTTGGCTTGGTCCATCATATTACTAATAGAAGATACACTCAATGATGTTTTTGTAATTTCAGTACATAGGTACTACAATAACACCGCCTCATACACGTAAGAACCAAAATGAGTGTTCACTCAAAAAAAGAAAGTAAACACGTTCCTTCTGCAATTGTGATATTCTCTCATCCATAGGATCTAATTAAATTCATGTTGCTTTAAAACTGTAGCATTCTCTACCCAACACCGAGTCACCAAGAACACAGACACATCAACTCCACACCACAGAATAAGGATATCTTCTTCAAAATAAATTCTATCTCAAGAATTATGAATTTACGCCTTTGCACCAATTGGCTTATCAAATTGAGACATTTATTTCACAAGCAATCACAATGTCAGCAGGTTAATACAAAATCCATTAAGATCTGAATTATACACCAAACAAACTAAACGAACCACAGCAAACTGGGGAAAGTATCAAAAAACTTCAAAACCGTCATTTCATCACCCAAATAAAAACAACTTATGTCTTTGGTTCTACAGTAGTGAAATTGATTTTGATTTAATTTATTTTAGTCAATAGTGAGTTTAAAGTAAAATGATATAGGTTTGGATATATTTAAGTTGACAGTGATTTGAACAACAAAATTGAGTGTAAAATTTGCAATTTGAGGTAAAAACTAAAAGCCATAAATCCTAATTTCAAGCTGTAATCATTCTAGAGGCGAAATCAATTCGAATTAGGAACCCTAAGCATACCAAAAATCAACTTAAAGTCTTTGGAAGTCAAAAGTGAATTCAAATATGCACTTAACCTTCTTTTCTAATCCTAATATCATAGAAAATGAAAGGAACATGCTTTACAAAATCCCATTATTCGCTACTCACTACTCACTCACACATAAAGACACAGACCTAGAAACTCTGTATCATGGCATCTGGATATCTTCTTCAAAATAAATTATCGCCCAAATCTCAGTGTTATGAATTTACATCATTCTACCGGTTAGCATATCAAATTGAGACAATTATTTCACAGGCAATCACAATGTCCATATCTTAATACAAAATCCTTTAAGATCTAATGTGTACACGTGCATGTTTGCACTGAAGATATATTTGCCAGATCCATGGTGTATCACAATGATTGTGGTAAAAACTACACTTTTGAGCTTTAACACAATTACAGTGTCACTGTGATTTTATCAAACTCTGCGTAATTCAAACTAAACTAACTACTGCAAAGTCGAAAGAGTAGTACCAAATATTATAACAACAACTACGGTGGTGAAAATTAATTTTGATTAAGTTTACTTTCGTTAAAAGTGAATTTAAGGTATAATAACTTATGTTTGGATACATGCACGTGGAAGTGGATTGAACAATAATTTTGAGTAAAAAAATCATGTTTGGAAACAAATGCTACAAATCTTAACCTCAACTTAGAATCAATGACACGACAAATCAAAATCAATTTTAAGTCTTCAAAAAGACAAAAATGAATCCAAACATTTAATTAGGACCCGTTTGGATTGGCTTATTTTTGAGTTTATGCAAAGTAGCTCATGAAAATAAATAAGCTTTTATGTATTATTCATAAGTTTGTCAAGATAGTTTATGAAAAAATAGCTTATAAAGATACAATTTTCATTAGTGAGAACTTATGAATTAACATAAAAGCTTATTTATTCACATAAGCTATTATTTTTCATAAGCTAAAAAATAAATCAATCCAAACGGGCCCTCAATCTCCTTTTCTTATCCTAAATTCCTAATATTGAATAGGGATTATAAAACTAACCTCACATTATTCATCAAACACATTTTTCAAACAAAAATCCTCCAATTCAGCACCATATTATATAAAATTGAAATGAAAAGAACCAACTTTATAAAACCCCATTACAAGATCCACAAATTCAAGCAAAACCCAGAAACCAAAAAGTAGAAAAAATGAAAAAAAAAGAAAAGTTACCTGAAGTTAAGGAACTGTCCAAAAGCAAAAAGGGGCCAAAAGTAAAAAGGAGGAGGCCAATGAAAAGAAGAAACGTAAAAGAGTGAAATGAACTGAATCAGCTTCAAGAAATGAGCAACATAAGCCATAATCTTTGAAGGGTCTCTTCCTTTACCACAGAAATCAACCCATGATTGAGGCCAATTCCAAAGGTAATAGTAAAATGGAAATGGTGATAACACTCCAATAGCAGCAAAAATACCCATCAGAAAAAAATCTACAAAGATCTTTGTTTTTCTTCAATTATGGGTTTGATCCTTTCTGGAGAAGAGGGTCACGAATCTTACTCTTCAGTTCACTCTTTGCAAACACGAATAGACATTGATCTTCTGACACAAACGTATAACATTAAAAATGATGTTTTTCTAGAGGGAAAAAGAAAACATTTTAATGGTACGGGACAATGTAATTATCATATACTACAAAATAATGTGCCCGTGGCTTAACTCAATTGGTATGACAATATATAATATATGCAAACCACAAAAAAGATACTGCAAAATAATCATATACGGTTATGTTTTTTTAAGCAAACGTTGGTAATAATAGTAGCAATAAAATTAGGAATTAGTAAATCATACGTATTTGATGAGTTGTTTTATAGCTGCATGAAAAATAGGATTAAATATGTTTTTGGTTTCAATAAATATTATATTTTCGTTTTAGCCTCTTTAAAAAATTTCTTCAACTTTTAGTTTCTATAAAATTTTGGTATTTTTTAAGTTAATTATACTATTTTTTTTTTATCAAATTGTGCAGAAATGTGTAGAATGTAAAAATATTTTCCAAAAAAAAATTAATTTTTTTTATAAAAACATAAATTAAATATGAATTTTTAACCATAACAAATATAAAAATTCATATTAAATTCATGTTTTGTTAAAAAATTCTAAAAAAATTTTTAGAGAGATACTTATAATATTATGAATTTTTCTGTAAAATTTTATTAAAAAATATGAATTATACATATGAGTTTACTTTATGGGAGGAACCAAAAGTGAAGATGGAAATTTTTTGGAGGATTAAAAGTTGAAGGAAAATTTTAGAGGAACTAAAACGAAAAGTTTGTATATTTATAGGGATGAAAAACATATTTAACCCTAAAAAATAAGTATTTTGAGTTATTGTATTCATATGAATTTGTGCGATACTAAAGTTTTTCAACAACACAAATATTGTTTTGAGCATGGAAAGTTTAATTTTTTTTTTTGTGTGTATATTGGTCTTTGTAGTTAAATAGGAAAACAATGGGAGATATATCATCGGAATTAAGTTTCATTAACTAATTGTCCAATGTTCTTCGATGATCAATTATATACTCATCATATCTCAATTATACATTCACTTATCTCAATTATACATTCACTTATTAGTCATCGTACGTTTTCATGTATTGTAAATGATGCGGGATCTAGTATTTCTATTAACTTATTATGTCTAGCTTAGTTAATAAGTGTCATTGTAATGTAACATAGTCTGATGACTCATAACTAGCATCCACAAATGGTCCTGGCCATGTCCCTCGCAGAGAAAGTCCATATCTAGCAATTCTTAAGTCAAAATATCATTTTTTATTGCACGTCAGGAAAAACATTAAGTGCGAGAATAAAAACACCAATATATTGAAATAGAATTTATATATAATCGGTCATATAAAGTATCTACATGCATAACAACTACACCTAATCCAATAATATAGAAGATTTCACTAGACATAACCTTACAGTACAAAACAAGAAGAGAGATTTGATGTCGAAGTTGATTCCTCGATCTCTTTCGATGTAGCAAAAAGAGATTTGATGTCGAAGTTGATTCCCCTATCTCTTTCGATGTAGCCCTCTCTATCTATCTCTCTTTCTTTCTATGGTTCTAGCTTATCTTCTCTACAACATATCTTGGTTATGTGGTATGTGATCATATCTTGAAAAGAAATGAAGACCATTATTTATAGAATTATGATAAGTGGATTTTTGCCTAGCGAATCTGCGCTTTCTTCAAATAGAGGGATATCACATCTCATCTAGATATTGGACTAGATATTTTGATCAAATGTCTAAAAAATTAAGTAATCAGTTCAAACTATATTCATAGTTTGTAGTTACCAAACAGATCACATACGAGAATTAAATTGACACAATCATTCTCCTTAACTTGATCTTATCTCTTTAATTTCTTTTCTGCAAACCAAACTTATTGTCTAGTGCAACTCCCCCAATTTACACAACATAAGAACAATTTATATTGTTTAGTTGAAATTACACAATCCATGTAGAGACAGACTTTTATAAATATTACTACTTGATGATGATACAATACATTTACTGTTTTGTTCAACACACCATCCAAAGTGATAGATTTTTCTTGCAAAATACTCCTAGGTTGCATTTAAACCCGATATAAATTGGTGCATAGGCAAGTCTTAAATCCGGATGATAATAGACGGTGTGCATTTTGCAATATTTGGGACGAAACATTGACTCACCTATTTCTAAATTGTGAAGTTATATCACAAACCTGGTTAAAAAAAATTAGATGGATTGGTGTGGGGTTTATTACCCCCCTCTAAATTCTTTTGAACAATTGGAGTGTTTGTATGGCTTAGCAATGACTACAAAAGCTCGCAAAGGTTTTTGGCTTATTTGGCATACAATTATTTGGCGGTTGAAGAATGAGATAACATTCAATAAAAAGGTATGAAATGTTGAAGAGATAGTAGATGAGATCAAAGTTTTGTCTTGGCAATGAGACTTAAGCAGATTAAAGTCATCCCCGTGTTTGTTTTATAAATGATGTTGGAATCTAAGAGATTTTTTTTACTAGATAATGTCTTGCTCCTCTCTTGGTATTCTGTTTTGGGGGCTAGTTGTGTCTCGGTTTCTCGGGTTGGAGTCTTTTATGTTCTAGTTTTATTTAGCACTAATATGTTTGTTGTTTCACTTTGGATCATCCCCTTTCAATCACTCTCTATTTTTCCCTCCTTCCAAAATATATGTCCATCAATCTCTTGAGTGTGTCCCTCTCTCTTGATCTTACTTCCTTAAAGTTTCTCTCTCTTGATCTTGTCTCTAAAATTTAAAGAGAGAAAGATACAAATTATGGAAGAAGGGAGAAAAAGAGACTGAATTGAAGGAAATGATCCAAATATGTTGGCATATGTGTTTGGGCTTTTGTTAAGGTGATAGCTTTGTTGGTGTAGAGGGTTGTTTCAGATCTTGCTAGTTGGTTTTGACTTGTTTTTAGTTTGCTTGTTGTTTTGGTTTTTGTCCCACCATTGTGCAGTTTGTGCGTACAATTCTTTCAATGTATATATGCTAAAAGAAAGAAAAGAATAAAGTTATTTTTCGAAAAGAAAAGTTCAAGTTTTTATTAATTGTAAAACATGGAAAGACTGTAAGGTGAAAGTTGGTAAACTTAAATAGGGTTTTGACACTCCAAATCATTCATGTTTTTTTAGTTTCTATTTTCTCTTTTGTTTTTTATAATATTTTTTGGATAAATAAAAATAATTTCTTGTGAGAAATTTTGTGGGATTTTTTATTATGTTTTCAATAAATGAAAATAAATGTCATCGTGAACTTAACTCAGTTGGTAAAGACAATGCATAATATATACAAGGTCTCGGGTTCAAACTCCGGTCACCACAAAAAAAATGAAAATGAATTAGGATTGACATGTTTAACTCGCAACTTGTATATGGTCGAGCTTATATAGTAATTTTAAAGCTCATATTTAAATATGTTTTTTTTATTCGATAAAACCTCAAGCCTGCTATAGCTGGTCCTAACGGGTCGAGTTGTCCGCTTTGACACCTCTAATTAAGATAAACAATAGATTAATGGAACTTTCCTTCCAAAAAAAAATAGTGGAACCTTCCTTCCAAAAAAAAAATAGTGGAACCTATTTTAATAAGTTGATTTTTGTAATGAGTCATACTAATTTTCATTTGTGTCTATCTTTCATAAAATGACGATAAATAGAGGTAGATAATGTAGCAAACTTGAACTATTATTATATCAAGTGCATTTTTTTATTAGCATTTTGGGTTGAATATTATTGATATTTTTATTTTTGCTAAAAATTAATGAGTTACAATTTTGTTGTTTCACTTTGGGTTTTTTAAATTGCACTTTTGGCTTTCAACTTTCAGAAACCGTCGAGTTTAACCTCCAAATTTTTATAATAACAGTTTTGATTCCCAACCTTTAGCCCATTTTGTAAAATTCACATCCTCCTTAATTTTGATTAGATCAACACATACGTGAACTCCTAATTTAATGACTCAGATTCCACATGTGTAATTTATTATTTCGCTAAATTTCACTTTTCGGCCTATAACTTACACAATCCAGAGATTTTGGCCCACAATTCCAGCATTGACCAGGTCAAAATCAATTATGGTGTCACTTTTGCAAAAGGGGTTATGTTAAGGGGCCAAAAGTAATGTTTTTAAAGTCGGGAGGCTAAAATTGCTAGTTTGTGAATTTTTGGGGGGTTAAGTGCAATTTATCCAAAAAATATTAATAATTTATGAATCTGTTTAAAATGCTTTAAAATCTTTTTTTGGGTCGTTCTGACATTTTGCGCCTAGGCGCAATGAATCTGTCGAAGACATATTTTGGGTTTGTTGTTTTGCGCTCAAGTGCAAATGTGCAGCTAGGTCTATAAAAAGGCAAACCTAGAGAGATCAAAAGAGGTAACATTTAAGGAATCAATAAGCTAAATGTTAAAAGGTTTTTGGGGGTAGATTTTAGGGTTTAAAAGTACCACTCAAACATTTTGGGTGTGGAATTATTGAGTCTCTTGGTCACAGGAAGATATTCAGAAAAAGGGTAGAAATTATGGTTTATGGTTGAAAGCTAATTTCTTGCAAACATCTGGTTTCTCTTTGTAAATAGCTCATTAATAGTAAATTGAAGAGATCTCTCTGCCAGACGTAGGTCAATTTCTGGCCGAACTAGGTGAACAAATATCACCATGTTTTCTCCTTACCGTCCTTTATATTGCTTTGTTGTTTGTGCTTGTTTAATCACTTTTGTTTTGGCTGCTGCTAATTTTTGCTCCACACATCAAATTATTAGTGTGATTTTTTATCTGAATCCGCAACAATATATGAAAGGGGGTACACTCTCCTGGACTGAATTTTTTTTAATTCATTTAAACTATTTTATCATTTTTATAATATCATTTAACATATCAATTACAAAATTAGTTAAATCCCTTTAAAATATGAAAAATCCCAACAATAAGAGGAGTAATCCACAACAATAAGAAAAATATTGAATTTTATATAAAAAAAATCTTGATTTAATTTGCCTCTAAAATATTAAGGCTTCAAAATAATTATTATTTGTACATGTCCAATGACCCTCATCCAATCATTTGATGAGAATTGTTCTTTAGGCACCTAGTGAATTGCTCACAAACACCTCATATTATCCAAATATACCTTCAATGAAAATTAAATATTGTTCACGTCATTTTCTTTCTTATATTCTAATTGCTAATCAATTCTTCTTATTTTCTAATTTGTTAATTTAGAATTTTATTTGTTAATTTCTAATTACATCTTAATTTTATTTACCTATTCAACTTCAACTCGGCGAAATTGACCAAAGCAGTCAAAAAATATTTATGTTATTGATTTGAATACAGATTTTTTTTTTTTGTAGTTAGGAATAAATATGACTATTTTTTTTATGTTTATAAATATAAGATTGATCTTTTAAAAAAAGAGTGTTTTTATTTTATTTTATTAGGGGCTCATTTTTACTAGGTTTCGTTCTGTGTTTGTGATCGATCATGAATATGCTCAACCCAAATACTATAACTTTGTTCGGATTGCAGTTTGGTTTGATTTTTCCTTAACCGCTGAACACCCTAGTATTTTTTTTGTGTTGCTAATATGACAATAGAATAAAGGGAGTAATATATAACAAATAATTTATCTTCAATTACAAACAACTATTTGTCCTCGCTTGATGAAATAAAATCACTTATAATTGAAAACAAAATACCAATTTCTCTCTAACAAAATATAAGCAAAAACGAGTTAACGGAAAGTTGTTGTATTTTGTCCAATTTTTTTTTTAAAAAAATACATCAATTTTTTGAGACATTTTTAATTATATTTTGCTACATGAAAGTATCGCTCAACTCATTCATTTATAATATATAAGATAAATACGAAGTGACTATCACACTTGCAATTTTTTTTTATAAATGAAAGAGATGTAGAGAGCACACCCTTTCATGTCAATTATAGATAAGATAAAAAGAAGTACAAGAAAGAACACGGGGACTAGGTCTAAACCTTTTCGAAAGGAAATAAACCTAAAGTTAGGCATTCCCAACCTCCCCAGCCCAATAACATTTGTTTCACTGTCATGATAGACATAAACCCTTGTAAAAGACTATTTTCACCATTATGATAGACAAAAGCCTTTGTAAAAGATTAACATGTTGATGACCAAATTTTCCCTGGATCAAAAACTAGCGTGACCATCCTCATGACTAAGGAAAATGACTTTTGTTGGAAATGGTGAAAAAAGCTGGGAAGAATGAAAATGTGATGGTGAGGGAGACAATGCTTCGCGTCTTTTTTATTTATAGACGAGTGCATTAATTTCACACGAGAAAAGTTCACCGTCTTCATTAATTTTGGTCAATTTCGTTGAATAATATAGTAGTAATTCAAAAGATATTTATAAAGTCAAATGTATCTAATCTAAAATTGAGACAAATTCTTTCGACTATTTGAATCTCTTTTTTCACATATATTTATGAAAAGTGATAAGTGAACTTGACGTGTGTATTTTATATATAAATATTTCTAAAATACCATTTTGGAAATTGGTTTGGTTGAATTGACTTAAAGAGAGAGATAAAGGGAACTAGATAATGTCATATTACTTTCTTTGAACTGTTTGGGTAACTACAAACTATGAATACAACTTGAACTGATTACTCGATTTTAAGACATTTGAACAAACTGGTTAGGTCATTGTCTTGGTTATTGACACTTTTCAATCATCACTACTCCTGTATGTCTTAGGTAAGTCCATAACCCTTGAAGGTTCAAGAATGATAAATAAGTTCACAAATCATTATTAGAATATGGCTAAAGTTAATAACAATTGAAGGATTAAATTAGGTCAAACACCAAAGTTACGATTGGTAATCAATGAGATTTAGATCAACTTACGAACATTCGTAAACTCATAAAAAGCATTAAGTATAACATAAACCGAATAAAATACCAAATCAATTAGCTAAATTCATGTGATAATTTAAAGATACATGATCAAACAATAACATGAAAGTTCCTCTTTCATGACCTAACCAAGAGGGAATTAGCTACTCGTGATTCCTATACATAAACTAATGAATACGAATAAGAAAGCATAAGAAAATGATCATCAGTTGATGATTCATTGGCTTATGAATGGCTCTGATCATTTCTAATATGCCAAAATCATGTTTCTATTGTCGTCTGCTCGTCAATAGATGTTTTCCACTGACCTAGGTACTTGCCTTATATTGGTGAGTTAAAACTATGGACGTGAGTTAAAACAAAATGCAAACACCTCATATTCCTTTGTATCTCACGGCGTGGAGCTCATATCCCACGACGTGTGATAGGAAGTAGATGATTCTTCTTATTTCATTATGAATCCACAATGCGGGGCTCGTAACACGCATCACGATTTAGGTAGAGGTTGACTCCAGTTATACTCTTCCCTCCTGACTCTATTTCTTCTCACCAAAACATTCGTAACAACTATTCCCCAAGAATCACTAAGGATAAACTTGTAAAAAGATTAGTACAGTCACAAAGTTGTATGGTTCATGTGGGTTTCCATGGTTTTAAGGTTATTTTCCTGTTTTTTTTTTATCTTTCATGACTTTTGAACGAATCTCGTACAAAACTCAACTAAAACACATTAAGACTACCTAATTTAACTTTAAAATCACTCAAACTATATACTAAAAACCATATATGATTTCCTATCATCACAGCCCCACACTTGAACTTTTGCCTATCCTCACGAAAATATACTTGTTAACTAAAATTCATAGAAAAATAACACACCTCCCTAAATGATAAAAATACCATAAAATAATTTTATCTCTCCTAAGAATGTAATTATTGGTGTCTTTTGCATTGTCTTTCTCAGAATAGTATGGTTCACCACATTTCAACTCAATAGGTCCAAAGGAAGTATCATAGTGAACAACTAAAACACAATCTTTTTCTACCTAAACCTACTTCCTTATCATTGAGTTAGAGTCGTCTTTTTTGTTGATATGCACATGCCACTTGACCATACAATTTGAGAGCCTGTAAACACGAATCAAAGTACATACAATATACACAGTTGTATAGTACTTTCACGAGTTATAATTTAGCTTAGGTAATAGGCGGATCACTAAGAAATTCTGCCTAAATCAATTTAGAATGGGTACAAATAGAACGTTAATTTTTTTTGTTTGTGAAGGGACCAAATTTTGAAGTTTGTGGTATTTTTTCCTTTTTGAGAGACTTATTTTGATGATGTCTCTTGGTTCTTTTGTACCCCATCCCGACTTAGAGTGTTGCTAATTTCAAAAGCAACCCATACTTAGTTTTCAAACTTAAGAGGGCATTTCGGTTCTTCTACCCAACTCCATAGAGGGTAAACAATTCTCAAGGTCTCAATCGGCTTATATTGTGGTTTGTCATCGAAAAAAGGGACTATGGATGAAGGCTCAATTTCAGTTTAAGAAATATATTATAACATACAATGTGGCTTGAAAAAGGCTCTAGTTACCAAACAATTGTCTCAATGTGTGTATGTACAACCAATAAGCACATAAAGAATGAACAAAAATTCAAGAAATGTACATATGGATGAAATCATTTCTCCATAAATAAAAAGTAGACAATGCAAGTAAACATTGCATTTATATATTTGGATCAAGTATTCATTTGCACTTCTGAGTACTGGTTTTCAAAAATATTTCCATTAAGGTGGAACATTTTTTTTTGGCATTTATATCAATCAAACATAAGTATTAGTAAACTGAAATTTCTAATAAGCAAGCAATATCAATCAACATATCAAGTGGTGTAGCTAAAAAACAAGTAATCAAACCAACACTATCTAAGAATAAATGAAATAACAAATTGAATTTAAAAAGCAATAGAAGTCATGGATTGCCTCCCGTGTAACTTTTTTTAACGTCGACAACTTGACACTGGACTACTTGGTGGTTCATTATGCCAATGATAGTTATCTCTCAATTATGATAGTACTATCTAGAAAGTGTGATAGTCATTTCGAACTTGTCTTTGCTCTAAGGACACTCTGTCATCCCTACCTTGATTTCTTCCTCTAATAACTAACACTTGTTGGTGAATTGTTCTTCTGTCACTTTCTTTCCCTTTCAGGAAGCAACATTCAACTTTTCCTTCAATTATTTCTAGCTTGGACAAACCAAAAATAATTTTCATGCTATGGGAAGACAATGTAATCCTCCCTTATCCAACATAAATTTTTGCTTGTGATATTGCTAAAGAAGGTCTTCCCAAAAATCTTCGGACATTCTTCAATTCCCTTCATACTCAAAACCTCAAAGTCAACAAGAAATCATAACTTATCTAGAAGAACATGCATGTTTTGCACACTCTCAAAACTTTTTTGCATGATCCATCTGCCAAGTTAACAAAAGTTGAGATTTCACAATATAAAACCCTTCTAGTTTTATAGACAAAGATAGTGAGATTAAGTTGATACTAGAACCAAGGTCACATAAAGCCTCCTAAACTGAAACATTGCCGATAACACATGGTATTGCAAAACTTTATGGGTCGGATTATTTTTTGGGTTTGTTCTCATTCTTACTTGCATCTTTATCCACCATCTCTTGTAAAACTTCCCTAGGTTCTTTAGGTCTTCCAAAGAAACTCTTGATGAACTGAACCAAGCCTTGTAGCATTTTTAACAAATCAACAAATTTAATTTTTTTTCACTGAGAGACAAGTGTTCCATCATTTTGTTGATCATGCTCAGTTCCTCAACCTCTTCTTCAATTTCCTCCTTAATTTAGAATCCTTGCCTTAAACATTAATCATGCTGCATTTTTTCGTTCTTGGGATTCTCACATGTGTTTCCCAAGAAACCTTTTTTTGGAGTTGCAGACTCCTAATGAGGATAGTTCCCTTATCTGTGTTTCAATATTTTTTATTGATGCTTTGATAATAGGAAAATATTTTGGCTATTACCTTACACTTATCCCCCAAATTTCATGAGATATTGAGTGATTACATGCCCGATAACATCTAACCAGTGACTATTTAGGAATTTAATTAGTTTTAATTATTTAGTTATTTTGAACTAGTAATGCTTGTTATGGTTGTTTTGTAGAACATGTGGAATATATGGTGTGACAATACAAGAAGATACATCACTGAGAAGGACGACGACGATGTATGAAGATGCAACACTGTAAAGGATTATGTAGCTGTAATGTGCTAGGGCGTCCAATACAGTCGTGTAAGTGTATGAACTCTTGGTCCCTTGTCTACCATTGTTTAGGGACGAAGTTCGACGAGTTTCCCCCTTATGATTGTAGTACAAGGAATTAAAGAATATACAAGTACCATAAGGATAAGACAAGGGCATGTGATAGGAGAAATTTCAAAAGGGCACAACTTATAGTGGTTGGACATGTACTATAAAAAGACATCCACATGTTGATGCCAAGGGTCCGAAATTTGTTAGTATGAATTAAGTTGCCAAGGTCCAACGAGGGTTAGCAACCACTAGAGTTATCAGTTTATCTCATCTCCTCCATATATGAGCACGAGTGCTAGTTCTTACTGAAGTAGAGTTAGGATTACTTAGGTGATGCATAAGCTCATATCTTTCCATTTTGGAGTGTAATCTTGTTTTGACTCATATTTCTCTATTAATATAGCTATTATATTTTCATCCATTTCTTCTATACTTTTTGTTTTTGAGGTTAAGTTCATCATGAGCTATCCCCCTTTAGTGGTTTAGACATGATGAGGTTATGATTGTCTTTGCATAAGATTTGAGAGATACAATTTAAAGCTTCTTTTAAACAAACTATTTAATACTAATCTTTGAAAGTAAAACTTTACCAATTTTACATTTATTGCCAAATTACCTGAAACGGAAAGAAGATGAGAATGTAACTTTTTGTTTAATATGATTTATGTCCTTAAGACCGAAAGGAGATAGGAACTTGAATGACTTCTTAATATGAGCATAGATCTTTGAGTGCAAAGAGCAAAGATCTATCTAGATTTCTTGTCAAAGGAAAAAAGCTCAACCTCTCCATAAATGAAGAGCTACTGAGATCTAACCTAAACAATGTTGCATGTTAAGTATTGTGAGTGAACCTCAAAAGATGTCTATTCTCATGCTTAACATGAAGGTTTCCTTTGCGGTGCATTTTGAGGTGTTCCTTGAGTGGGATTCAAGGCAAAGTTGTTTCCCCATTTTAAATTGGGGTGATATCACCAACCATTATTATAGGTGTTAGAGAAAGTGTTACCCTTACGATAATTGTCCATAAAGTTTTCCTTTTATGTCGCATCTTTAGATAATCCTTCTCCTTGTTTGTAAGGCTTAATTCCTGCTTCACATCTTGCTACCTCTGATGCTTGCTGTTTGGACTAGGCCTCCATCAACTGTTTAGTCATGGCTTTGAATTGGCTAGCCATAAGATTGTGATTAGCCATCAAAATGTTAAGAGTGTCTATCTCCAAGGTTCCTTTCTTCTATGAAACCCGGTCATTTTGGTTCCCGTACTCATTCTGTGCCATGTTTTCAACTACGTTTTTTTACTTCAACATTTGACTTTGTCTTCATGGTGCCCCCAACCGAGGTACTTAACAACATCCTTGTTTGCGCTTTAATACCTTGTGTGAAGATTTGCATATGATAGAGTTAATCGATGGCATGGCTTGTGCATCTCTTGAGTACTAACTTAGAGAGCTCCCATGCATCATTCTCCTCTCCTTCTCCTTTAAGAAGCTTTACAAGAGAAATATTTCATTGTTCATTGAATTATTCTTACTAAACAAGAGCATCCATCAAACCCCTAATTCAAGTTGATGGAAATTGAAGTATCAATGGTTTGAGTCAAACCATATTGTTAAACTTGGCATAAATTATCATCTACTTATATTATACCATAATGGTTTGAGTCACACCATATTTCTGGAGAGTAAAGAAGAGAGTCTTTGTTAGTGATTAATTTGTTAGGGTTAGGAAGAGGGATGAATTGTTAGTAGTAAATATTGATCCTAAATTCTTTCTTAATACTCCTTAACCTCTCAAAATTATATGAGGAGTGCTATAAATACTCTTTTTTTAACATTCACTCTAACACTCACTTTCTTACTAGGTGAAATCTATGTGGGTACCACACTTTAGAAATGGAAATTGAAGTATCAATGGTTTGAGTCACACCATATTTCTGGAGAGTAAAGAAGAGAGTCTTTGTTAGTGATTAATTTGTTAGGGTTAGGAAGAGGGATGAATTGTTAATAGTAAATATTGATCCTAAATTCTTTCTTAATACTCCTTAACCTCTCAAAATTATATGAGGAGTGCTATAAATACTCATTTTTTAACACTCACTTTCTTACTAGGTGAAATCTATGTGGGTACCACACTTTAGAAATGGATCCCACATAAAATGGTGAGATTTACATGTGTTTCATCAAATAAAAGAGCGAGTGTGTCAAAAAAAGAGTGTTCCTACCATTACTCAAATTATATTACTGATAAAACATTTTAAACAAGACAATATCATTGATTTTACATACATACACACATACATACATACATACACACATGCATGCATGCATAAACACCTTAGATAGTAGAGATGTACTCTTCAACGATGTCTACAAAATTTTAATTAGTGAGTATGAGGATGTTTGAGTCTTGTCGAAAAATTGATTCCTTTTGTTGAAGTCAATTCTGACTAAAGCTGTTTTGTTGAGTTATGAGGGAAGTCTGAAGATCATCTACATTAAGATAAAAGTAATTACATAAACGATTTTTTTAACCAATGTATCAAAACATAAACCACCTTACAATCAACTCACTCTTAATTAAAATCAATTTTCACCATCACAAAACTAAACAATCACATAATAGTTTGAGGAGCTTCCTTTACTGCTGCTTTGCATGCCCGCCGAACAATGTTACTCTCAAAGTGTACCTCTTTTTCTATTATTTAGTCTTTTTACAAATAAACAATATATGGGAATACTTTGATATCTGTTGTTTGAATGATTATGGATAAATATGATTTAGCCATCCTTTTTCAAATTTTGAGAGTGATGGAGGACCACATTGTTCATGTGATCCCCAAACGGCTCAACATAAAGGAAAATTACTTTTATTAAATTACAATATAAATAATTTAATGTGTTTCACTAACTTGATCAAAGAAGCTAGCTAGATGCATTCCTATCTCTAATTTGGAATGTTACTTTAAGTAGTGTGCCACATTCTTTGAACATGCACCCCTCTTGCAATTCCATGTCGAGTTTTGTTATATGAAAGATTTGATTCACTCATGTAGTCTATACACTTGACCTACGTACGGTTAGGCTTAGGTTAATTGGAAAAATCCTACCACAACATAAGATTTGATTCCTTTTTTGGTATATTTAGATTGTAGTCACCTTCTGCTATCTCCTAAAATAACGAACTTATAAAAAAGAAAGTAGCTACTATAAGATAATTGATTTTTATTTTAATTGTTGAAAAAGCAAAATGAATTACTATATATAAACTAACCCATGCACAAGTGATGCAAAGATTAGGCTATAAAATAATTGAATGAAAATCTCAAGAACAAAATAATGTACTTATATTTGGGAATGACCTATGGGTTGGTTAGTTCTTTTAGTTAGTTTAGTGAGAGGTTTCTATCTTATCCAGTGGATATATATGTCGACCAGAGAAGTGCTATGTACATTTTTATTTTAATACTCATTCTTTTATTGAATGAAATGCATATAGGTACTACATTTTAAAAATAAAATTAATGAGACTCATATTAGTTTGACCTTATAAGAAAGTGGATATTAGAGAGTGTTAAAACGAGAGGTTCCTAGCATTTATCATGACGACTATTGTGAGTTTAACCTAACAACACATTCATCGGTGAGATGAAGTAGACTTCTCACAACCTTTCTTCACCCAAACCACAATGGATTCAAACCTTTCTTCACCCAAACCACAATGGATTCAAACATGATAGACACGCATTTATTGATCAATATGTTTATTGTTATAATATGTTATACTATCTATCTATCTATGATTTTTATCCACCGTTAAAGTCCAACATTTTGTAGATTCATATTAAGGAATTGAGAATACATGTAGCAATTGATTTTGGTCATGAAATTTTTTATTTTCACTAATTATATTTAAATAATTTACATTATTGATTTAAGATCGGATGATGAAGATCAATTATTGCATTATACATTTAATGCGTGAAAACTAAATTCTCTTCGGGATATACTTTTCCGAACTCATTTTTTTGAATTGAAGTATAATTTCTGTGACCGGGAAGTGTATAATTAAATTTGAATCTTTAAAAATAAGTGAAATGAGTTAAATATTAATTAATCAAACATCCTGAATCTAATCCTGAGAATGTAATAAAGTTAAATTTTTTAAAGTAGAATTTTATTGCCCATTTTGGTTCTACCAACCGTGATGAATTAATCTTTATAGTTATGTGTGAAGGATACATTGTTTAAAAAACTTATAAATATAATATTTTAGATGCATATTTATTTATGTTAAAAATAATCCATGTAAAGTGTAGAGAATGTTTGGTTTTAGTTCTTTTAATATGGGGTTTAAATGAGTATTACACATACTTTATAAATATCAATTCTAGCATGAACAAATGTTTTAAATTTTTTTGGTCAATAGCATGAACAAATTTTACATTTACTAAAATTAAACGAGAAAAAACAAAAATTAATATATTTGTAAGGATTAAAAATATTTTTTAGAGATTGAAAATAAAAAAAAAATTGTATATTATAGAGAAGAAAATCATATTTAAACCTTTAATATTAATATTTAATAAGGAGTGTGGAAAATTCTTATTTATTATGAGCATGTGAAAGGTAAGGCACAAATAAAAACTATTCCCCTTTCCATTTCTAAATGTTGGTAAATGTCAGTTTACTTTTACCCTTGTGGTTAATTTAGGATAAAGGGAAGTTACTAGTACTTAGTACCAAAGACTTGGCAGGCTGGTCATCTGCAACATTATCCCTTCCATCAATGCAGTCACATCATTTTTCCTTTGTTTTGTAGACATCAAGTTTCTGCAAAAGATTGGCATTAAAACTTAAGGATAAATACGTGTGGCTTTGATAATTAGACCATTTTGGTTTATTTTATAGATTACTACTTTTTATGTTCACCATTTGCCTACGTTCTTTATAAGAGAAAAAAATCAAGCAAACAGTAATGAAACATATTTGAAAGTTACAAATAAATAGTCCGTTAACCGTATGATTTTTATGTGTAAAAATATCATGACTGTTATGATCATGACATAATTTGATGTAGAACAGAAGCAAAGATTATAGCAAACACTAAATTTAGATTAAAAAGAAATAAGTTTGCAAGCGACAAACCTGTGAAAATAGGATTCCGGAATCTACTTGAAATTAAAATAACACTCTAAAATATTATTGAATGAATAATAAATATCTCTTAAGCTACAACTGTTAAACTTAAATAGGAAAATAACAAAACCCTAATGAGCCAAAAATCCAAAATAGAAAATAAAACAAACAAATAATAAAATTGAACCCGAAATAATAAAATATTAAGAAAATCCTCTTACATCGTAACTCTTTAAAAATGCTATTTAATATTAGATAACTCGAATCAAAAGAAGAAGGAAAAAAACTACATTTTTTCCTTCAACTTTAATCTCAATTATCAATAAAAAATTAACTTAGGGTCATATAATTTAAATTAAGCCCAATGATCAATTTTCATAGATCACAAAATTTCTCAATTTCACATTGAAAAAAAATACAAAGGCTATGTGATCAAAAGTTATTTCTTACTCCCATGTTTTCTTCCAAGTAGAGGACTATTTGAGATAATACTCAAAGTGAGATTGCATCAACCATATGTTCTTATTTTCATAGTTACAAATTTTAGACATTTTTGTAGTATGAGGTCAAAAAAACACAGCTTCCTCATATTGAAAGTATGAAAAACATCATAAGCATGGGATAAATCATTAATATGGAAATCAAAGTTTGCAACTTAGTCTTGACCAGCTTCACATTTTGGTTATAGTTATTGGTACATTTCTTTTTTCCTTTTGTACCATTTGTATGTATCTTTTGAAGCAAGTAGTTCTAGAGATAATACTCAAAGTGTTCAAAATTTTGGATCAAATTTTCTATTCCCAAATAGGTAAGTTCTAGTACATTAGGACCACAATATTGGAGATATAAAAAAACAGAATTCATCTCAATTTAGAAAAAGAAGGCACATCAACTTAATTAATTATATGATATGGGGGGTGGCATGAAAGTTCTAGGGAAGTGCATAGACATTTGAAAACTTGCTTTCTTTATAACACTTGGCACCATCAATTGAAAACAATAAACAAACACTAGAGTAGTACGATTATTTTTTTTGTTGACAAAACCCTAGAGTAGTACGATTAACAATTGAAAAATGTGACTTAATATGTGTATATAATGATGGTGTGATCGACACACTCCCCCACTTTGAATTAATCCTCACATTACCATCCCACATGTTCACCAAAAACGTGGTGAAAGCATGCTTTTCACAACTTGCTCAATAATTGGTGAAGCAAAGTAATAAGATAAGGGGGGTTTTGTACTTCTCTAAGGGTAAGGGTTGTGGTTTTCAAACACTTGTCATCATGATCCTAAGTGTGTTTTGGTTAAATTTGTTAAACATTATTTTCTAATGAATTGTATCTTGTAAAATTGATTAATTATATGATTGGATTCACTTTCTATGAGAGGTAAACATGATTTTAGAATTCTAAAAATGATTTTGTCATATGTGTGAGTATTCACTTCCCATAAATCATTCACATATAACTCTTTTTTACTACGAAGTTTTTACCTTTGGTTAACAATGATTAATCTCTATCAGAGGATATGTGAGACACATAAGATAAGTTCTCCCATTTCAACCGATTTTTTCATACGTAAAAGTTGGGGATGGAACCCTAACCACATGTTTAAGAAGCTCTACCTTACCATTTAAACCAATTTATTGTTGGTACAAAAGTATAATTGTAACCCTTTATGTGAAGCTTGAGTTTTGGAGCTTCTCTAAAGAGAAAGCAGTTTTATACTTAAATTTATTTTTCATTTCACTTGCAATTAAATGTATCAACACCTAAACCTTCTTGTGTCCGAATTAACTTCAAGGGCATCACTCTCATGTACAGTACTAACCTTGAAATAAACAACTTTTAAACATACACTTCTTACGTTCAATTCACCTTTAAACAAAATTTAATTTTACTAAATCATTTCAATCGTAATGAATTTTCACCGCCCTATAGTCAAACACATTATCTTTGAGTTAAATTGAAATGATTTAGGGGATAATTTCACTATGAAATCAAGTGTGATGTAAAACTTGACATGTGTTTGGAACCACATGATTAGTGCAATATTTAAAACCAAATACAAGTTAGACCGTCCACAACCGAACATCTTAAATTGGGTGTTAAATGAGTCTCTTACGTCCATATCACTTATTTTACGGCAATACTTAATAAACATCAGTTTTCTCCAACCCAACACATCAAAAAAAATTATTAAACATGTCTCACTAATAATTTTATATCATTACATTTTTCAACAAAATTTATTTATTTTATTAAGATTTATTAAATGGTACCCACGAAAAATGAAGAGAGAGAGAGAATGTGATTCTATAATTATCATTCTTCGCAGACACCCATATATTATACTCCACAATAAAAGTGTCTATTTAATATGGTGCTAAATAAGTGAAGTATCTACCATTATAGATGGTCTTATATTTATTCACTTTTAGATAAACAACTTGATATTTGAATTGATGAATATTATTAATTTTACCAAGACACTACTAACTATTCACCGTGATAATCTCAAAATGATAAATTGGCAAGCTAACCATATTTATTTATTTTTACTAAAACCATACATTTGACAATGAAAATCAACTATACACTAAAGACCATTCATGACACCCAACCTACACATGTTCTTTCAATGACTAAATGAGTAAGTTTTGATCTCATGTAGTTTTATTTCCAAGTTGAATAAAGCCTCACTCATTTCAAACCTGGAAAAAAATTTCATGCCTTACAAATTTTAGATAAGGATATAACTACTCATCCATCATTAGGGAAAAAGGACAATTACTACATAGCTAGCCTACTACTTTGACTGTCGATAAGTTTACCTTAAATTGTTATATTTCTGTCACTGTTGTTCTTGTCATTATAAAGACATCACATTCCTTTTGTGGCCATTCCACATTGTGAACATGAAGACTATTTTTGCTATTTCACTTCCTTATGCACATTTAATGTGAACAAAAATGTTAAATTTGCAATTTCATAATTAATTAAAAATAACTAAAGATAATATATGTATGGTGTAAGTTGTATTATGATGCGTGTAGACAGCCAAGTGATTGAGTTCAACTGACTAACGAACTTCAGTTAAGGACGAATCGTTCGAAATAATCTGAGTTTAAATTCTGCCTGAAACAATCATCAATCAAACTTTATATTTTTTTTAATCGAATTTCATATTATCAGACCCCTTTTTTTCTAACGAATCACAGATTTAAGATATATAAAAAAAAATGCACACAAATTCACCAGTAATATTTTAATTTCCATATGTACTATAAACAAAAGACACGAACATGAGCATGATGTAACATTACTATGTAATAGAAAAAACATAATCCAGGCCAAGATTTCTTTCCCTTTTAATTTTTTTTCTCATTATTTTTCTAAAATAAAAATGTGCACTAAACTTTGGGGATGTGCCACGTCTTCATATTCTTGAGGGTCCTAAATTCTAATATATGTGTGTATATATATAGCAATAAGAAGAAGAAGAAGCATTGAAAGTTCATAGAAGCATTGAAAGTTCATATTCTTGAGAGTCCTAAATTCTATCATAAATATTGAACACATTATTATTTTGCTAACTACTATTCTAAATATTTATATTGTACACAATGTCTTTGAAGATAGCAGCTGAAAATTGGCAAAAACCATCATCAAAGAAGGTTGAAGAAGCAAAGATAGTGATAAGAAGTTATGATGAAGAAAAACACAAAGTGGCAGTAGAAAAATTGGAGAGGCTTTGTGAGGTTGGACAAAGAGGAAAACCTTCTCTTGTTACTGACCTATTGGGTGATCCTATATGCAGAATTCGTCACTTTCAATTACATGTTATGCTGGTAACTATATCTACATGTATCTTATTATACTCATACCTGTTTTTCATTTTCTTGATTTTTTTTTAAAGTTGATCGAAAAGTCCTCGAAGATATTTGAATTTTTTTCTCACTGAGTCAAGCTCTTACCACGAGCTGATATCTCGTAAACACATTCTCTTGAAGTTGAATCATATAACAAGAAAAATATTATATTGACATATAAATGTGTAGACTAAGAGTTAACGCACCATATTGATGTATACCTAATACGACATTATGATTTAGTGTTGAATATTGTAGCTGAACACAACAAATTGTAAATTGTAACGAATATATATATTTTTTCCGATGATTTGTTCTCCGTGTATCAAGTCATGAAAACTGTTTGATATTGGACTAATCAATGTTATATTTGTTGCAAACAGGTTGCAGAGTATGGAGAAGAAGGAGAAGTTGTAGGAGTAATAAGGGGTTGTGTAAAAACAGTTACAAGAGGGAATTCAGCTTATGTAAAACTTGCTTATGTTTTAGGACTTAGAGTCTCTCCCAAACACAGGTTCTATTTTCAACTTTCCTTATAAGTTTTTTTGTACATTACCTAATTAAAAGCATAAAAAAATAATTCGTAGTTAGTATTGTTTATTATTTCTTTTTGGATGTTAAATTTGCATGAGTTTTATTTTTATGAGATAAAAATACATAAAGCATGAGTCAAAGTATTTATTTTTTTTCTCTCTATCCTATTCCACACAAGTCATTTCAAAACTTTTGCTTCTATTCTCTTTGCGAAGTTGTTATGTGCATTCTTGGCTCTAAAAAATGTCATTATAAACCTTATAAAAACTATGCGATATTAAAACAATATAAAGAAGTGGTGGGGGATTAGATTCTTTGTAAGAAAAATAAAAGGTTAATGTTTCTCGTATCAATGGAAAGATGAAAAAAGTATAGTTAAGCATGCTACTCTGTCATTGACACATGTATATGATGTATCCACTATGATTACTTTACTAAGAAACTATAGTAATTGGATAGGATGTCTTATTCTTATTTGCAACTTTCTCATACTTCGTTTGGTACCAAGTTCTTCATCTAGACAATAAGGTCCACAAAAAACCTTACTTTAGGAATCATCCTGCTCTTACTTCTAATTCATATTTGATTATTATTTTTAACTATATTTCCACCTTAATGAATAAATAAATGTTTTTTTTCTTAACCTCTAGTTTATAGACGAGGAGACCGTTGATAATCTTAAATTTAACCGTAAAATAAGAAAAATCTTGATCGAACTGTTTTAATCAGGACTCGAACTCGAATTCTCTCGCACTATAAATAAATGTTTTGATATATTTTTATAGGCAAAAATATTAGTTGTTAGTATGTAATGTTAATAGTTAGAGTTTGGACTCTAAACCTTCTTTTTGAACAACTTTGGAGGCAACAATAAACTAATAACCAAAAGATTGTCTTGGCATTTACAAGAGATTTGGCATTGGCACAAAATTAGTTGAACATTTATTTTTAACCAGGACTTGAGCTCGAATTCTTTCGTACTATAAATAAATATTTTGATATATTTTTATAGACAAATATTAGTTGTCAACATGTTAGGTTAATAGTTAGAGTTTGGACTCTAAACCTCCTTTTTAAACAACATTGGAGGCAACAATAAACTAATAACTAAAAGATTGTCTTTGGCATATACAGGAGATTTGGCATTGGCACAAAATTAGTCGAACATTTAGAAGATTGGTGCAAGCAAAAAGGGGCTAAGTATGCATATATGGCAACTGATTGTACAAATGAGCCATCCATAAATTTGTTCACAAAAAAATGTGAATACTCAAAATTCAGGACTCTAACAATGCTAGTGCAGCCTGTTCATGCTCACTACAAGCCAATCAGCACAAACATTGCCGTCCTTCGCCTACCACCCCGCCTAGCCGGGCCAACATACAACCATATGTTTGCCAATGCAGAATTTTTCCCAAGAGACATAGACTTGATTTTGTCAAACAAACTTAATTTGGGCACATTTATGGCCATCCCTAAAAAGGACCTAGCAAAATGTGATCCAAAAAATGGTATTTTCCCTCCAAGCTATGCAATATTAAGTGTGTGGAACACAAAAGAAGTGTTTAAATTGCAAGTTAAAGGAGCTTCAACATTTGTACATGCATGTTGTGTAGGTACAAGATTATTAGATGAATGTATGCCATGGCTAAGGTTACCTTCATTTCCTAATGTTTTTAGGCCATTTGGGATTTATGTAATGTATGGATTACACATGGAGGGTAAATGTGGAAAACAACTGATGAAGTCATTATGTGGATTTGTACACAATATGGCTAGAGATGATGGTGGTTGTGGGGCCATTGTGACTGAAGTGAGTCAAAGGGACCCAGTTAGAGAAGTGATCCCACATTGGAGCAAATTATCTTGGGCTGAGGACATGTGGTGCATTAAGAGTCTTGAGCACATGAAGAAGGATGGTATGCATGAAAAATGTGGACCCTCAGATTGGTACAATTATAGATCTTCTTCATCAGTAATTTTTGTTGATCCTCGTGATTTTTAACACTAGTTAATGTAATTTTATGTGTATGTATATCTCTATCTATAGAGAGAAAGAGGCTCTTGGTTGGTACTAATTACTAATCTGGAATGATAGTTCTTGAATGGCCAAAATGCAAATGTTTGTAAAATATTTTCCTTTTGCCGTTGTCAAATGTAAAGCAAGTACAGTAACTATCTCATCAAATGTTAATGAATTATGATTAATTAAGTTGCATGTCTCTTTTTATTTTATTTTATGGGAATTGGGAATTCATAAGTCTTTTTATCAATTCCAATTATATTTGAAAAGTTGTCAAATGCTTTTTTTTTTCAATAATTAAAATTTTATTGATAAAGGTTCAAACCTAACATCGAAACGGGTAAAATTCTACCCAAACATTGTTGGATCGTGAAATTTGAATTGTGGTTTGTTAAGAAATGGCTTGAGACGTTTTTTAAGTTAATAATAATGTTTTAATCAATTCTTTTAAATTTTTATGCTAATGATTGAAATATATAGAATCCCATTTTTCTTTTTTGACTAAAGGATAGAGTTATTTTAGTGTTTTTTTTAGAGAATAGAGTTATTTTAGTTCAAAAAGACCCTTATTTTTATTTATTTTTTAAGAATAAAGAGACCTATACTTGAAAACTTAAAATACTTTGTAATTATATTATTGTAAAGTATAAAAATGTGTTTTTCTTTCCTTCCAAACCTCTCGGGCGTTCTACGATTTGACCATTTACCTTTGTTCATATTTCAAAATTTGATGCGAGTTTTAGTGTTTTAGATTTTATAAACCAAATCTACCATGTATATCATTTGAACCCATCCTCTGCCAATTTACTTCTTTTTTTTTTGTTGACAAAATTCACCATTTCAAATTCTATCAATGGAAGTGTGTCCTGTGGTTTCGACTTCTTTAATTCAAAACACCCTATTTATGCATGAGCATATTTTCCATAATTGTAAGAAAATTTTCTAAAATATAATAAATTTGAAAAGTTGTAATGGTTAAATAGAGATTTTTCAACCACGTTCTCTATATTTGATTAGTATAGTTTAAAGGAACTGATCAAGTTAGACAATTCATTGATGAATTATTTTCATGATATTCGATAAAATTTAATCCGGACCCGAACATACAAAAGAATCAAGACATGCATGAAGGAACAATATGAAGTTTGTTTGGTTGATCAACAATAATGACTTCATCAAAATATCTTTAATTTGAGAAATATATACCCTTTTCAACAGGTGGAAGTATCAAGTAAAGTTAAATTTTTAGTGGTTGTTATAAACAGTTGAAAATCTAGCCATTCGAACCAAACCAACAAAAGAATCTAGCCATCTCATAGTCTCGTCGTCTATCTTTTCTTACTTTTAATTAATTTTTTTGTCACATGTGTATATTATAATTTTATTAAAATAAGTTAATATTAAATATAGGACTTTTTTTTAGGGAAAATATAGGACTTTTTAAATATGAGGTGTGAGGAGGGGAGGGAAGAAGTTCACAGATAAATACAAAGAGGATTTGAGATAATTTAAGTAAATAACATTTCTCCTTCCTAATAGACTAACTGCTAACATTTACTTATTAAAAAATTATAAGCAAACATTTATAGGCCAGGTTCTTATTCTATTGTCACTTTAAAAAGTTGGATGAGATGATAAAGATCTATTTCAACTTAATTAGTATTCATGAGTTCTAATTCGTCGCCCAACATGCAACAACGTTAGACTTTTTCAAATGAGAGCTTTGCCGCCTTAAGAGCAACTCCAACGACTATATTTGCGTAACAAGAAAAAAAATATGGTATGGTACAAATATTACCTTTGGAGTCTGACATCGTGTAGTTGTAGTGCGTAGAAAAAGTAACGGTTACTTTAAAAGAGTTATGCTAACAATTTCCATAAAAACATTTGTTAAGGAAACCAAAAGTAGTAGTTTTGCATGGATTCAACAATATTTTAACTTTTTAAAAGTTAAAGTCATAACTTTTCACCATTTTCCAATGCAATATTTTATTTTTGAAAAATGTTAACTTGTGCCCTTAAAGCACAAGTTAATGAATCAAATATCGAAATAGTTTATTGGAACGTGTGCATTATATTTAAAAAGTTATTGAAAAGTTGTGGCCAAAACTTTCATTCATGCCCTTACTGGCATAAATACAGTATTTTATATGAAGTGAATAATATGAGTATATTGTAACCAAATATCAACAGCATTTAAAGTTGAAAATAATTTTATGTAAGTAATTGACAAATGTAACTTTACAATCATATATCCCTGTTAATTCAGTTTTATGATTTTAATGCATTCCTGTTATTTTTCATTTCTCCTCCCAATGAAACAATGAATGCAAACATTCACCAATCCATGGTGGTGTTATACTCCAAAATAAAATATAATGCCATGCACATTGTTGAAATCGAAAGAGATACCCTTCAAAAACTGGATTCCTCAGTTGCCGGACGCCTCAAGAAATATCTCAAGCTGTTAGCAAGAACCTGCAACATGGTAAATATAAATTAAAATCAGTTCAGAAACTCAAGAGTCTTTCTGACATCATGTAAAGTTCACCACTAGATGCTTGCTCAATAAGGACCTACTTGCCTACTTCAATGAATGAGTTATGATACAATCTTGATTTTTTTATCATTTAGGATATGTTTGGTAAATCGAAATGGATGATGAATAAGCTAGTTATAAGCTATAAGCTAGACACTATAAGGGTAAAAATGACACGCTATAAACTATAGACTAAAACACTACTTTAAATAGCACGTCAAAAAGCAATATAAGCTAGTGAAAAAAATGCTTTAAACTTGTGAGAGAAGACCATTACCAAACAAGTTTACTTTATTCGAGTTTATACGCTATATGTTATCCGTTGTAAGCCAGCAGTTTGATCTTACCAAAGAGTAAGTCGAAGATTAAAGCTTTTTTCTTTCGAAAAAGCGAAATTAGGAGATTAAAGTTACCTGCTGTAGAGGCTTGCTGATTGCTTTGCCTTTGTAGCTAACATGAAACTTTGCCTTAGCCAAGAGTCCCTGGTTCAAACAAAGCTTTTTCATCAGACTGCTATAAATCCCCTTCTTTTTGAAGCACAATAATTGAATTGATTGTTAGAATAGCAAATCTGGTGCTAAAGTAGGAAAACGCATCAGAGTGGCTGTCATATGTTCCTACTATTCAATGAATTAGGGTTAGAGAGCACAAATTTTTGTTCAAATACTATGAATCTATGATCCAGTTCACAAGCTTATCCTTAAACGGTAACGCAGGTGGCGAAGCCCCCTGCACCCCTAACCCTCATAGTTGTAACCCAACAAATGAATGAGCCAAGCCCAAATGGTAGGCGCTTTCATTACACTTTCAGCAATGCTCAAGCGTCTGCCATCTTATCAGCGATGATGAGCCATATTCAACATTGATACATTCATTGAGTAATGGCCATGTCAGAACTTAGAAGGTTTATTTATTTAGTTTGAGCATAAGTTGTATAATGATATGTGTATACCTCAGTGTCAAATTCTCCAGATTCAACAGCAATGTCAATGTCAGTAATACTTTTTACAAGATCGACAAGTAATCCAGGCCGATCAGCTGTCTCCACATAGAACAAACTACAAAATTGAAAACAAATAATTAACAACATACAAATATAACCGAAAGTACAAAGCATGAGTATTCTTCTACGAACTTATATATCATGACTATAACAATGTCATTTCCTGATTCGATGATAATATCTGTACTGCTAAGCAAGAAACAAAGAATGCATTACCTTCGATCTGGACCATCATCGGATATGTTTATGTGAGTTGCAATGTCCACATCAACCTGAATGACAATTGGTTATGAACTTTTCTTTCCATTTGTGATAGAGAGAAGATAAAAGCTAACTAGAGAGAATACATTCTTGAAACGTCTACAACAATATTTTATCATTTAATAGATTTTTCAGAAATATTCAATATATTTTCAAAATTCAATTTTAAAAGCTTCCATAATGTCTTCTCTAATGTTTATTTTATCGGTGAAAAATGAAACAGGAAACAACTGAAGTAAACATACCCTCATCTTTTCAATTTACAGAACCTGTCTATGTGTTGCCATAGACAATGAAAAAATCACAAGTTATAACTGAAACCGAGAACTAAAGAGATTCATCACCTGCTCTTTTGGAGGTAGAAGTCCAAAAGCTGCTCCCATTGCTAACTGAGAACTTGATTCCTGAACCATCAGTTTGAAAATTCTAATTAGTTGAGAAGTGAGAATTGTCTGTTGGCATATATTACAACCAAATCACCCTCCAATGAGAAAGGAGGATAGTTGGTAAAGCATACCGGGTGATACTGAATCAGATTATTTATAATTGTCAAACGAATTGCCTCTAACAACTCTGGATCTTCCACTTTTCTGCCAGTATCACTGCAAAAAGCTCCACCAGCATATCCAAGGAATTACTATAGAAGCGAGTTAAAACCTCATCCAAGATATTTGTGGCTTAAAAGGAGAAATTGAACCAAAGTTGCGCAACATGTTTCAATGTTCTAGATTGAATTTCTAATACTGTTTAGGTAGGACAGTTCTGAAGTCTGACTGTGTATACTTGTGCATGTGCTAACATGTGTTTAGCTCGCATAAAGAAAGGCCTGTTTGGATTGACTTATTTGAGTTTGTCTACTAGCAAAAACACTTGTAGTCTGTTTCAGAGAGCTAATGGAAACAACTTATGATATATCTATAAGTTCTCCACGATGGCTCGTGAAAATAGCTTATATGAAAATAATGTGGCTTTTTTTTTTGGTAGAACTGTTTGACTTTATTTTACCTTTTATTATAGAAATAGCTTACACATAAGCACTTATATGATAAGCAGTTAATTACGTTGTTTATCCAAACAGGGCTTATTATAGTAGATAGTGCAATTAGGAGCAAGAGCACGAGGAATGACTAGTGCGGGCCAGTGGTGGAGTAAATAAAATAAAGAATATCTGAGAGTTTCAGTTGGGTTCCAATGCTGGCCTAGACTGAAGAGATATTCGGTTTGAGCAACATAATCGTTATTAACAGTCATTTAACATGGATCAGAAATAATACAAAATCAATAACAAGATTGGAAAGCTACATATACTTGTAACAATCACATGCAAAGTGCACAAATCAAGTAACACTTACACTTTCGTGATGGAAAACTTGTTGTGCTTGCCAGAAGAATCGAGAAAGACATTTGCCTTAACAACATTGAGGCCTAAATCTTTTAATGCACTCATCTACAACAAATGAAAATATTACCCTCTAAGAAAAAGCAACAGATAAGCAAGCACAGATATAGATTTACTCAAAGAACGACATACTGTGTCGAGAAGAGCTCCAAGCCGATCACCAAAAGTTATCTCCACCACAGTTGCATCTGGATCCAAGTCTTGGTCAATTATGACAATTGGGGTCGGAACGGTATCAGTCTCCCCTTGATTTCCATTCTGTTATCCACATAAAAGAAACAAAATCGGTTATTTTACCGACCAATGAGCATAGTCGACAAGCATTATAGAAATGAACTATGGGTCTTGACTGTTTCACACACAAATAACGACAATCGCATAAGTTGATCACACCGAATACCTGCACATCAGTAACAGGTGCTGCCGCTCGAGGGATAATCGTAGTACCAGAAGATAACAACCTGAACAATGGGTACAAAGTACATACAATACAATTAGCAACACTGAAATGGACACATTACTTTGGTGCAGTCTTAGCTGAAAGTAACATTCAATTCCCAAGTTTCAAGCGTTACCTATTCTTGCATACAAAAGAAAGAGTAGTAAATATTTTCAGTACTTATCCAACCTAATCTACTAACTTAATTAGTCACACCAAATTCATATCCTGCAAGCGTTCTTCATGATAACATGACAAGGTATATGCTAACAATACCAAATCTGAATAAACAGAATAAATTACTAGCCAGAATTAACATATGCAATACAAGCAAAGGAAGGAACCAAATATAAGACAACGAGTTCCACTACATTTTTATAAAATAAAATAAAAAATTCAAAAGTGGGTCTAATTGGATTCAATCAACAACAAACAAGTCATATACCACTGGGTGGGGTTGGCTACATGGATCAGAGCATGGTTACCAATATCTTTGGTACATACAAGTCAATCCAATCGATAGTGCGCATCTATTTTGCACATGAATCTTATCGTAAATCCTGATTCACTATGATGTATACTGATTCATTGTAATGAACCATTACCTAAGGTTAGTCAATTCATCCACTTGTTTTTGTCAAATTTGCATAGTCAACCATTTTTCTTTTCTCAGTTGATTTATGGCTTAAATCTTGAATTATTTCGAGGCGTATTTTCAATATATCGGCTTATAATTCTTTTTAATGTCTCTTGATTTTACTTGAAAATTTCATAATTTTACAAGTAATATATATTATGATTCATAATAAACTTCGATTCACAATTCACAAAAATAGTTCTTCGTATTCACGATATGAATCTCGATTTGACAATCATCAATCAAACGACATCATAATACTCAGTCATAAATCATATCTATGAATGGATTCAACTAATTAAATCTTAAAGTGAATCACTAAAACAACTAAATTAAAAGCATAATAACACAAACAATAATAACTACCAACTAAAAGCTCAAATTCTAATAATTCAATAACAACAATTTCAATTTCAAAAAACCAACATAATCAAATCATCTTATCCAAAAGTAACCAATGATCAAAGCTATCTTACCTTCTTTTGTGAAGAAAGTAACATGGCATAGTAGAAACAAACCCAGAAGAAGCATTCAAAAAAGGGACACAAAAAATGGGTTTTTCCAAAACTCTCAAACTATTATCAGTAGCAGCACTAAAGTGAAATCCAAGTCTCAAAGCACTCATAGCCATAGCCATTTTTTTAGTTTAAACTCTTCAAAACGATGATTTCAACAGAGAAAAGAAAAAAAGTTAGGATTTTGAGAAATGGGTCAGAGAAAAGATCTCAAATTTGTAAGAAATAGGAAAGTGGCCACATTCATATGAATGAAACAAAACGGTTGTTTCTGTTTTTTGGTAAAAAATATGATGTTTTATTTCTATTTTTAAAAATTAAAATAAGTAAAATAAGAGAGAGGATTATATGAAAACAAATCAGAGACGTCCATCTAGGATATGTGGATATTATGGTGTCCATTTGGAGATTTCATTCCAACGTGGAAAATGAATGATTTACTCTTTCTTGTTTTAAAGATCAAAATTTCTTAAGGCTTAAACTAACAACAATCAAGTTAATAACAAATGCTACAAATAATATAATAAAATCTAAATCACTAGAGTACTAAGCTTCTGGATCTGCAAAGTTGGCGTCTATATCATTGATTGAATCTGTAATATAATATTTCAATAAGCACCAAAAAAACACTGCAACAAGACGCGGAATCAAACAACATCACTCAAGAAGACGAACATAACGCCACACTTGAACAAAAAAAAACTTGATATGTGTGAAAATGACTTTAGAATGAAAGAAATGGAAAAAAAGATGTCGATGGGTGATTCTAAGTCAAAAAAATAACCTAAAACCACTCATCTTCGATGAAGGAAAGAGAAAGACAACTTAAAGAGAATATGAAGTTTCTCTCACTAAAAAAACTTTGATCGACTTACTCATGTTAATTGTTGTAGTTTAAAGAAACAATTTTGAATATATTTTTATAAATATCTTTCTTATTAATGATTTTTTTTAGTTTTATTTCACTGTTGAAAAAAAATCAAAATTGCACCCGCAATAAAAATGTGCAAAAAATAAATAAGTATAATGGACCACTTACCTTTAATGTTTGTCCCACTATAAATTGATGGATAAGTGAAGTAGAAGTGTGATAAAATAATGAAATTTAAATAAAACAGATTTGTGATTACTCTTTTTGAACATATTTATAAGCAAAATCATTTTTAGGTTCATTAAATAACTAATGTATCTAACCGATATGTAGACCGAATAAATTAGCTTATCAAGTTCGACATTTAAATTGTACTTTAACATTTTAGTTTGTAGTTTATCTTGCAAGGGTTAAAGCCCAAACAATTTTTTCAAAAATATTAAAGAAATTAATATTAATGTATCACAATAAAAGAAATTATAAAAAGTGTAACAGAAAAAAATTATAGAAAAAGAATAGTCTAGCTTTCTTCATGACCGTTCTTGGTCGAAGACCCTTTTCAATCAGATACTTCTTTGTCTTCTCGTCTCCTCCTCGAACTTGAACATCTTCTTTATTGAACCTCTCGATGTAGTCTCAGAGATGTTCGTTCTTTCTTTGCATGATAGCCTCGAGGGAAGCAATCGTTTTTGGTTGGGTCATCTGAAGTAGCAATAAACGTCACAAGAAGGGAGGGGGGGGGGGGGGGGGGGTTTGAATTGTTACCCGTTTTA